>Ga0255336_100544_pt1 | contig 54415 bp, 46 predicted proteins | sample MeOH1_35cm_T3_17_FD_189102 | JGI IMG/M metagenome (GOLD analysis project Ga0255336, IMG submission 189102) | Sandy soil microbial communities from University of British Columbia, Vancouver, Canada - MeOH1_35cm_T3_179 | ecosystem: Engineered > Artificial ecosystem > Sand microcosm > Unclassified ... | reverse complement strand
GCACTTTTAACCTGCGGTTAAAGGACTTGGGGGCTCCGCCCCCAAACCCCCGGATAGGTCAATACCGCTTCCATCGTGCTTTCCACCTCCGACCTGCTCCGGTTTCTGGAGGCGCAGGGCAACCCCGTGGCGTACGTGACGGTGGCGGAAGGCGGCGTGGACGAATAATAGACGTGTTACGCTTTCTTTTGGTACTTTTCTTTCGCGTGAAAGAAAAGTACCGTCCCCTCCCGCCCCTAAGCCGCCGGTACCAGCTTTCCCAGCACCACGTAGCGGGCCTCGTCGTACTCGTACGTGCAGGTGGAAAGCGTCAGGATATGGTCTTCGGGGGTGACGGAAACGTCGCTCGCGAAATCGGACTGCGCCTTGGCCTCGGCGAGGAACCGCGAAAACGCGGCCGCGTCGGCGAAATTCCTGGTATACACGGCGTTGTCGGCCCGGCCGGGGGTGATATAGGCGGCGAACAGCTCCACGCGGTAATTGCCCCCGGGGGCGGAGAGAGAAAGGACGGGGTGCGCGTCGTAATACGCCTGTTCCTGATAATTGACCAGCGAGGCGAACATGGCCCCGTTTTTCATATGATGGCCGTAAATGATGGTATTCTCGTCGGAAAAACCTTCGGCGTTGGCGCAATCGATAAAAAGCGTGCCGCAGCGGTTCTTGGTTTTATTGAACAGATGGGTGAGATAGTAGCTGTTGTCCGCGCCGCGGACGACCGGATAGCGGATGACGGTGCCCGGGGATTCCAGCCACCCGGCGATATCCGGGTTGACCGCGGCCAGGCCCTTGAAATCCGGCGTGTAGACGAATTCCGGCGCCGGCGCGGCGGCGGGCGCGTCGATAGCCGCCGCTTCCGTTTCCGGTGCGGGCGTCGGCGCGTATTCCGCAAGCTCCAGATACAGCGCGTTCCCCGCGCGGTATTCCAATAGCGGCAGCGCGAGCATGACGGCGCAGACCACCATCGCAGCGGCGGTCAGCGCGATCAGCAGATTCAATAGCTTCTTTTTCCGCTTTCGGGTCTTTTGCTCCATGGCGCTCCTCAGTCAGGCGAAAGAAAAAGGCGATCGCGCCGCGACCGCCGTAGTTTCGTTGTAAAGCGTTATGCCTTGCGGCGCTTGTGGATAAGCACTGCGAGCACGACGGCGAGCGCCACGCACCCGGCTCCCCAGAGCAGGTAGTTCGTATCGTCCCCCGTACCGGGCGAGAGCGGGATCTTGGTTCCGGTTCCGGTCTCAATGGTGATGCCCGGCCCCAGCGGAATGGTGGAAGTCGGCGTAGGCGAGGAAGGGGGATTGTAGGGCTCATACACGTCCGCCTGGAATACCCATTTGACGACGCCCTTCGCGTTCTGGTACGCGTTGCCGAGCGCGGCGGGCACGCTGAGCGTGACCGTAAGCGTCCGGGTGGTGCCGTTGGTGAAGGTGCCCAGGTACGCGTACGTGCCGGTATTGGTGCCGGTGCCGCCGGAGGGCCATGCGGCCGCCATCGGCGTGCCTTCCGGCACGATCACCTTGCCGGTTTCATCCGTGACCTTGAAGGTGACCTTGCTCAGAAGATCCGCCGGAACCGTCGCGCTGTCCGGCTCGCCGCGCAGGTACAGGTTCGCCTGCTCATAGGAGCTGTTGGTGACGGTAACGGTCTGCGAATAGGAGCCGCCCGGCATCAGGTTCTGCAGATCCGGAAACAGGCCGGTGCCCGAAGAACCGTCGTTGGGGTAGAAACCGAACAGGGAGCCGGCGTAGCTGCCGTTGTAGGCAGCGGAGGATGCCGCGGACGCCGTCGCAGCGAAGGCGAACAGCAGCAGCAGGCTCATGGCCGCCGCGCCGATCAGTTTCAGGCTAATGTTCCGTTTCATGGTTTCATCCCCCTATGTTGGAAGGTTGGGCAAATTCATTTGGGTATCTCCCCGGGGCGCGGAGCCCGCGCCCCGGGGAGGGAAAATTGAGCAGCTCGGTTACGCGCCCAGCGCGGTGAAGGCGTTCTCCATGGCGGTGCCGGTAGTGTTATCCACGAAGTTGTCGGCCTGGATGGCCTCGGCCTTCACGATGATCTGGAAGCCTGAAAGAGCGCTGGCCTGACCGGAGGTGATGCCGGCGGGGATGTTCACGGCCGTGAACAGGGGCGCGGCCGCAGCGGTGGGAGCCAGCACGCCATTGTACCAGAAGGTATAGGTGCGGGTATTCGCGACGGTATCCTCGGTATTGCCCTTATAGAGCCAAACGGAGGGAGCATAGCCCGAGAAGAGCGTGGTCAGATCCGCGTTGGGCAGCGCGGCGTCAAACTCGCTGCTCTTGGTGACGGTGACCTTCAGGCGGACATAGGCGGCGTTCGCGCCGGTATTTGTAACCGTGGGGTCCTTGGTGATGCTGTCGCCCGGGGTCACGTTGCTGATTGTGCCGCCGCCGGGGCCGCCGGGGAATTTGAGCTCAGTCAGGGTGATATTGACGTTCCCCATCGTGAATGTGTTGGTGGCGGTTTTGGTGTCGGTGAAGTACGCCAGCGTTACGCCTAAGGCGGTCAGCGCCACGAGCGAAACCGCCAGCGCAAGGACGAGTACTTTCTTTTTCATGAGCGTTCCCCTTCTCCGTTATAGTTCGTGCGTTCAGGGAAAAACCTTACCGGCCGCGTATATTACAGGTTGCCGCTGATGATGGCATAAGCGGCGTCAAGATCAGTCTGGGGAGCAGTGCCCTTGACGTTGTCAAACTGCACAGCCGCGGAGGAAACCTTGAGGATGGAGCCGCTGGTCAGCGCGTTGAGCTCCGCCGCTACTGCCGTGGTTTTGACGGTGATTTGGTTGCTGGTCAGCACAGACAGCACCGTGTCGGAGGTGCTCTTGTCTACCACCCGATAGTAAACATCCCCTGAATAGGACGTCCAGACAGTGGTGTCTACGGAATAGGTGAGCACGGCCTTGACGTCAGCGGTTGCCGTTACTTTAATGAATACGTACGCTTTTTCGCTGCCTGCCAGGACCGTCACTTTGGGGTCCTTCGTAAGCACCTTGCCGGGTACGAGCTGGTGATCCGCGCCGTCTCCGCTCCAGGTGGGCTCCGTCAAGGTCTCCGCCACCTTGCCGACGGTGAACGTGTTGGTGAGGGCGGCAGGCGTCGAGGTCAGGTACGCAATCGTGCCGCCAACGCTCGCCACAACCAATACAACCGCGGCGAGGACCATCCAAATTGCCTTCTTCTTCATGACGAATTTCCTCCATTAAATATATTTTTGTTTGCTTCTTCCTTCAAGCAATTGTGGGATCAGGGGGTTGTGCCGTTCGAGGCGAGCGCCCGCGCGAAGGCTTTCTGCGCGGTATCCGAGTCGCTCCCCATGCCGAGAGCCTGCACCGACTGCGCCAGCACCTGCAGCTCGAACTTCTTGTCGTTATAGACGCTGTCGAGCCCGCTCTTTACGCTTAGGGAGTTGACCAGGTTGGCGGTGGCGCCGCCCACCGGGACGATGGAGTTATAGTAGTAGTACCCGTCCCCGGAGTTATACGTCCACGCGGCGCTGCCTGCGCCGGTGTTGAGGGTATAGTCGCACTGGGTTCCAAGGTCGGCGGTCAGCCCGCTGCCGGTGACGCCGTCGCTGTTGCGCCAGATGGGTACGAGCGTGGCGCGGATCCAGGCGGAGGTGTTGCCGGTGTTGGTGATGACGACGTTCGATTTTGTGGTGTGATCGAAACCCTCGCCGACAGTGATGGGGACTTTACCCACCGTAAATGTGTTGATGAGCGCGCCCGGCGAAGAGGTCAGCCACGCGAGCGTGCCGCCGATGCCCGCCACAACGATCAGCAACGCCGCACACACGATCGGCAGGAGCTTCCTGTACTTCTTAAGGAAGGATTTCATACGTTCACACCTCCGGATGGTTCTTGCGTCGTTTTGCGCGGGCGTCTGCTTCCTCGGCCTTCCTGAGCAGATCGGGTACGAAAACCAGTATCAGCAGCACGATTACGGCGGTACCCGCTGTGATCATGCCCCTTTGGGTACCCAGGAAGCTTGAAACGTACCCAAGGTACGGGATGGTGAATACCGGCTTGCCGATCAGGTTTTGAAAATTGACCGGCGCGGCGTCGGCGGCGCTGTTGGCGTCGCCCTTGGTGCGGAATTCGCCGTTTACAGAGTCGATCTCCACCACGCGGTGGGTGGCGACCGCCAGGTCCTCATTGAGCACGAAGGTGATCGGGTCCCCGACCTGAATGCTCTCCGGCGCGGCCTTCCGCACGTAGATGAGGCTCCCCACGTGGTAGCTTGGCTCCATCGAGCCCGAGAGCACCGCGAACGGCGTGAGGCCGATTACGCGCACCCCCGCCAGCAGCAGGGCCAACAGGACGACGATTGCTACCAGTACGGTGGTGACGGCGTTCCAGACGGTTTTCAGGGTATTGCGCAAGGGTATGCATCCTCCCTGGCGTTACGCGCCGTAAAGCCCGAACAGGTTCACCGCGCTGGTCTCCCCGGAGAGCCAGAAGGGGGTGTCCGGCTTGTTCTTTACGGCCACGGCAATGGACGTATCGCTGATAGTGCTGCCCAGATCCGTATCGCCGTTTGCCCACTGATAGCCGCCGTTCCCGAAGGCGGCGTCAAGGATATACCGCCAGGACCATTTGGTATCCTCCGCCACGGCGTAAGTGCCCTTGGGCAGGCCGGTGATGGTTTTGCTGCCGTTGCCCTGGATGACTTCCTTGAAGGTGCGCCCGCCGCCCGTGACCGTGAAGATGTAACTGTCCCCCGCACTGCCGCCGGACTTGGTGATGGTAACTTGCCCGGTCACGACGCTCACGGTAAAGTGCTGCGCTGCGGCGGAAACATCCGCGCCGTTGTTCATGACCGTGTAAAGGGCCTGCGGGATCTCGATCCCGCCCAGTTTCAGCTGCACCTTAAACGTGGAGGTCACAAGCGGCGCATAGTGAGTAAGGTCGGTTCCGGGCGCGGTGCCGGTTACCAGCACCGGGGAAAGCGTGATAATCGTAGGCGGCGCATAGAGCGCGGGTGCCGAGGAAGCAACGTCAGGCCATGCTAGCGTTCCGATTCGGTCGTTCAGGTTCGTGGTATCGCCCAGGAATACGGTCGTATCCGAGCAGGCGACGGTGGGCTTGAGCACGAACAATTCAAAGCTGGTGCCCGCCGCCGCTGCGGACGTTTTCACAACGGTGGAAACGGTCCCCACAGGGAGCGCGACGCTGTCCGCCGTTCGCGTTACGTCGGAAATGGTGATGCCGGTATCCGCCGTGGGATAGCTTGCGGGGATGCCCGTATAGCTGTAGGTCAGCGCGGGGGCGGGCCCCATACCGCCCTCGGCGATGGGGGAGGTGTTGGCCGCGGAGCTGCCGTGCTTCCACACAACGCCATAGGCCGTTTGGCCGCGCGTGTTCAGACCGGACGCGTTTACATTCTGGGTGAGGTATACGCTTACGTCCTGCGGCGTGATGATGGGTTTGAATACGTTGATATACGCGGTGCCGATGCTTAAATTCGATACGCTGGTGTTCCCCGGGCCCGTGCTGCTGCCGTCCGCCGTTTCGGAGGGCGTGACGGTCGCCGTGACGGTGTAGGTTTGATCGGCAAGCACATCGCTGAGCGAACTCGTTCCGGTCCATGTGCAGGCGGCGGAGCCGAGCGCCTCGCGGGCGGGAACCGTATAGGTGCCTACCGTTACAGTGCCTTGCTGAACGGTGTACACAACGTTGGCGTACTGGTTGGTGACATCGGTTCCCAGCGTATAGGGGGTAGCCGCGGGATTGGTCTTTACCGTATTATAGCTGCCCTTGAACAGGCCGGTGAGCGTTACGTCGTCGCCCGCGTAGATATCCCGGTTCTGCAGCGTGGCGGTCGCGTACCGAATGGACACATTGGCGGCGGGGGAGTCCCCGAAGTTGGAAACGGCGGTCTCCTGGCCGTCCTCAATGGTATATACGCCGGACTGGTCCGCAACGTTGGTGGGCACGTTGTTGCCCCCGATGAAGCTGGCGGCGGCGGTAACGGTGAACTCGATGATCACCTTTTTCCCGTAAGAAGCCGCACCGTCTACCTGCCTGGCGGTCTCCGTCACATAGTACTTATCGAAGTCGAAGCCCGTAACGGTCACGGTTCTGCCCGATACCTCGTAGGATACGCCGGCCGCCGTTACAGGATCTGCCCAACTGTTGTTCCCCTGATACGCGGAGGTCTGAACCGTTACGGAGGATGCGCCGTCAATGTCAAAATACGGCGTCACGGTGTCCCGGACAAACGCACTGCTGCCCAGCGTGACGGACGGGGTGCCGATTTGCGAGGATATCTGCTGGAACACCCCGGTAAGCGCGGCGGCATCGCTTGCGGCAAGATAATAGCTGCCGCTCGCCGTGCCCGTACTGCCGCCGGTGCCGATATTTGTCAGGCTGGTGGCGTTTGGGTAATTGGAGGAGGTCAGGTGCATGTAACGGTTCATCCGGTTGTAGCCGCTGTTGTTGGGGCCGCTGTCGTTGTCAGGCAGGGGACCGCCGGCATTCACGTTCGCGCCGGAGAAAATGCCCACCGTGTAGACGGTGACGCCTTTATCCTTGAGACTCTTCGCGTTGTTGATGGTGCTGTTGGCAACGCTAGTCTCAAAGCTGTTGCCGGAAGTGGGCTCTCCATCCGTAAACAGTATCGCCGCGCGGCTACGGCTCGCGTCCGGCGCAGCGGGGAAGATGCTGTTCGCGGTCGACATGCCCAGATCGGCCCTTGTCGCACCGTTTGCGGTCAGGTTATTGATGATGCCCTTCAGGGTGGCGGCGCCTGCGGTGTTAACGGCCGTAAGGTTGATCTGCGTGTATGCGAAACTCGCAAATGTAACGACGGCGATTTTGCTTAATTTAGCGGGATCCGTTATGCCCGCGTTTTGTGCGAGCGTGGAGTCGATAAAGGAATTGACTGCGGCTTTGAGCGCATCCAGCTTTGAATTTGTTACCGTGTTTCTCCGGTATATCGGCACCGGCGCCGTGCCGCTGTCGCCGGTGCTGGTGGGCGTCACAGTAACACCGGATGCGTTTTTGTACGAATACGTATATACCCTGCTGCTGCTGCCGCCGCTTCGTGTCAGCGTAACCTGTGCGTACGTGCCGTCGCCCAGGGGGGTATACAGATTACTCCTTCTGTCGCTGTTATAAAGGTAACTGTTGCCCTGATTGCCGTATAAGGTGAACGTGTACGTAGTGGAGAAATCATCATCCATGCTGCCGGAGACATCCAGCACCAGCACGATATCGGCCGGCTTGCTGCCGGTTCCCGGAGTAACCGTGCCTGTGGTATATGTTTCAAGTTTAACCTTATAATTTTTGTTGGTTGCGTCATAGGTCACCGTTTTGCTGACGGAGACGTTCTCGTCTGTTTCGAGCGAAAGGGTTGACGGGACGCCAGGCGTTTTGGCGCTGCTCAGGCTCTTGGAAGCGAGGGCCTTGGACGCGGACGCGGCGAGGGGAACGAGCGGGGCGGCGGAACTAAAATCCACCGCCGGGTCGGTTTCCCCGGCAATTTTGCCCGTCAGGGAGAACAGCTCCGTAAATTCCGCCTCCGTGAATTCCAATAGCAGGGCTTCCAGCTGCTCTTCGCTCAGGATTGTCTGCAACTGTATCAACAGATCGATGCGCGCTTGGTTGCTGGGGAGAGCGCGCAGATAATCCGCGAGCTCCTTTGCCGTCATGGCGGCAAAGCCGGTGATATTGAACCAGGCGCAGAATTCCTTGAAGGGCATCACGGCTTTGAGCGACGCGATCTGGTCCGGCGTCAGGAGCTTGAGGGCCTCGGCGCGAAGGCCGTCGTCGGCGGATTTCAGGAGGGAATAGAGGTCGTTCCCGGTCAGCGAGGACATGCTCGCCACCAAACTGGAAAGGCTCGACGCGCTGGCCGGGCTGGGTTCCGCCGCCAGGCTGGAATCCGTGGCGCCGGAGCTGTCTTCCCCGGGAAGCGCGGTATCGGGCTGCAGGGGCGAAGCGGCCTCCTCCTCTTGAATAAGGGAGCTGGGCGAAGCGGCCTCCTCGGCAAAGCCGGCGGTAGGGCAGAGGCCCACGACCAGAACAATGGCTAATATCAGAGACAGTAATTTTCTAAGCTCCATATTCATCCCGTTCCCACTCCCTCTGTCCGAATTGAGCGACGTCAAAACGCCGGTCGAACGGCTTGGGACAATCATATAACACGCCGGTCTTAAGCCGGTCTTAAACCGGTCTTTTTCCAATTTTATTTTGTACTTTTTTTATCCTCAAATGGAACGGATACCGGAATACAGGGAGGTTTTGCTTAAATCGCACTTGAAAACGGCTGTCGCAGGAAAATCCCTAAAAAATTACTTTTTTAGAGAACGCAGGGGACACGACGCTCTCCGCCCGGTTGACAAAGCGGGAAACCGGGGGGTATGCTGGAGGCGCGGCAAGCCGCTCAAATGTTCAAAATTCCGGTGCGGAAAAGAAATAAGGAGAGAAGCGGTATGCGATACCTGGCCGGCGTGGACATCGGCACCTCGGGCACCAAGACGGTGCTTTTTGACGAACAGGGGCGGGCGGTTTCCTCCGCCGCCCGGGAATACCCGCTCTACCAGCCGCAGAACGGCTGGGCCGAGCAGGAGCCGGAGGATTGGTGGCGCGCGGCGGCGGATACCATCCGGGAAGCGGTCGCGCGCGCGGGCGTCGACCCGGCGCACATCCGCGGCGTGGGGCTCTCGGGGCAGATGCACGGCCTTGTGATGCTCGACGGCGCGGGCAGGCCCCTGCGCCGCAGCATCCTCTGGTGCGACGGCCGCACGGGGGCGCAGTGCCGGGAGATCACCGAAAAGGTGGGCGCGAAGCGGCTTGTCGAGCTCACAGCCAACCCCGCGCTCACGGGTTTCACGGCGGGCAAGGTGCTGTGGGTGCGCGCGCATGAGCCAAAAATCTACGCCGCCTGCCGCATGATGCTCCTGCCCAAGGACTATATCCGCTATAAGCTGACGGGCGAATACGCCACCGAGGCGTCCGACGCCGCGGGGACCAACCTGTTCGACGTACCCAACCGGGTTTGGTCGCGGGAGGTCCTCGAAAAGCTCGGGATCGATCCCGCTTTGCTTCCGCGCGTGTACGAATCGCCGGACGTCACGGGCGCAGTCACCAGGGAAGCCGCGGCGCTGACCGGCCTTGCGCCGGGGACGGCAGTGGTGGGCGGCGCGGGGGACAACGCCGCGGCCGCCGTGGGTACGGGGGTGGTGAAGGCCGGGCGCGCGCTCCTCACGATCGGCACCTCGGGCGTGATATTCGCGCACGCCGACACGGTGCGCATCGAGCCGGAGGGCCGCGTGCACGCCTTCTGCTCCGCCGTGCCGGGCTGCTACACCGTGATGAGCTGCACGCTGGCCGCCGGCCTCTCCCTCAAATGGCTGCGGGACAACTTTTTTCACGCCGAGATGGAAGCCGCGGCCGGCACGGGCGCCGATCCTTACGAGCTTTTGAACGCGCAGGCGGCGCGCGTGCCCATCGGGGCCAACCGGCTGCTGTTCCTGCCGTATTTGATGGGGGAGCGCTCCCCGCTGCTAGACGAACATGCGCGCGGCGCGTTTATCGGGCTTTCGGCCATCCATACCAAATACGACATGCTGCGCGCCGTGATGGAGGGCGTGGCCTATTCGCAGAGGGCGTGCGCCGACGTGCTGCGCGGCATGGGCATTGCGCCCGCGGAGCTGATCGCCGCCGGCGGCGGAGCGCGAAGCGCGCTGTGGCGGCAGATGTTCGCCGACGTGACCGGCTGCCCCGTGCGGCGCGTTTCCTCTTCCGCGGAGGGGCCGGCGCTGGGCGCGGCGCTGCTCGCGGGCGTGGGCGCGGGGGTGTACGCGACCGTCCCCGAGGCGTGCGACGCCGTGATCCGCTATACCGACGCCCAGGAGCCGGATTTAGAGAGCGCCGCGGCTTACGAGCCGTACTACCGCCTGTATCGGTCCCTCTATCCGTCGCTCAGGGAGCAGTTCGCGGCGCTGAGCAATCTGTAAAATGAAAAAGTGCGGGGAGATTCGCTCCCCGCACCCATAGCTTATAAAAAAAGCGCCTTAAGGTATCGCCGCCTGCGGCGGCGACGGGGATTTATTTTATTTAATAGCGGGCGGGCTCCGCCCCCCGCCCCCCTGGGGTACGGGCCTCGGAAAAATGCTTAACGGGGAGCCAATATCTTGGGTGGAAAACGCTCTTAAATACGAACGGGGTGCGGTCTATTGCGGATCGTCTTTTCATTTCCCCAAGGTACAAGCTGAAAAAGTGCGGGGAGATTCGCTCCCCGCACCCTGTTATAAGAATATCCGCGCTTTCTTTTGGTACTTTTCTTTCCCGTGAAAGAAAAGTACCGTTTTTTTCCGCTACGCTTCCAGCCGGAACTCTTCCACCATGGATTTAAGCATCTCGGCCTGGCCGGAGAGCTCCTGCGCGGTGGCTGCGCTTTCCTCCGCGGTGGCGGAATTCTGCTGGACGAGGTTGCTCATCATGGAGAGGCCCGCATTCACCTGGGCGATGCCCGAGGCCTGTTCCTGCGAATCGGCGGCGATCTCGTTGATGAGCGCCGCGACCTTCCCCACGCTCTCGAAGATATCGTTGAGCGCACGCTGGGTATCGGCGGAGAGCTCCGTGCCCGCCGCGGCCTTCTTGACGGACGTGCCTATGAACGTGCCCGCCTCCTGCGCCGCCTGCGCCGAACGCTGGGCGAGGCTGCGCACCTCGTCCGCAACGACCGAGAAGCCGCGCCCGTACTGCCCGGCGCGCGCCGCCTCGATGGCCGCGTTGAGCGCCAGGAGGTTGGTCTGGAAGGCGATGTCGTCGATCAGCTTGATGAGCTTTTCCATGCCGGCCGAGGCCGCGCTGATGTCCGTCATCGCGTTTTCCAACGCGTGCATCTTCTCGTTTCCCGCTTCGACCTTTTCGATCGTCTGCACCGAAAGCGTGTCGGCCCGGCCGGCGCGCTCCGCGTTGCGCTTCGTCTGGCCGGCCAGTTCGCCCGCCGTGGCCGAGAGCTCCTCGATGGAGCTGGCCTGCTCGACGGCCGACTGCGAGATCACCTGGCTGCCCGCCGAAACCTGAATGGTGCTTTCCGCCACCTGGTTGGAGGCTAAGGAGATCTCGCGCACCATGCCGTTGAGGGAGACGGCGATGTCGTTGATGGAATCCTTGAGCAGCCGGAAATCCCCGCGGTATTCGTCGGTGATGGCGGCGGTGAGGTCCTTCCCCGAAAGCTGCGCCAGCACCCGGGAAGCGTCGGCAATATAATAGGAAAGCGAGTCGATGGTGGAGTTGAGGCCGTCCTTGATGATGGCGTGGTCGCCCTTATAGTCGCCCTCTACCTTGGTGTGGAGGTTCCCCTCCGAGAGCGACTGCAGCACCGTAGCCGCTTCCTGCACGGGGGCGATCACGGCGTCCAGCGTGGCGTTGATGCCGTGCACGATCTTCTGGAAGTCCCCCTTGTGCCTGGACTCGTCCGCGCGGGCGGAGAGCCGGCCTTCCAGCGCCGCGCTCGTGAGCATATCGGTATCTTTGATCATCAGCCGCAGCGAACGGCACACCTCGCCGAAGGAGGCCGCGAGCGCGCCGACCTCGTCCTTGCGCAGGCCGATGTCCACAACAAAGTCCGTTTTGCCCGCGGCGAGGGTTTCCGCGCCCCGCTTGAGCTTCAAGAGCGGCTTTTGCACCGTGCCGCGCACATACAGGAACAGCAGCGCGGCGCACAGAAGGATGGGGATCGACGTGATCAGTATGGCGTTCTGTACGGCGTCCGCCTTGCTGCTGTTGACGGACTTCAAGGGCATTTCAACGCCCAGCGCCCCCACGACTGCGCCGTCGGCCCCCGTAATGGGCTTGTATTTCGCAAGATACGGCTGCCCCAGGATCGTGAGGCTGCCCGTAAATTCCTTGCCATTTTTGATTAGCGTCGCGGAGGGTCCGGCATCGATCTTGGTGCCGATCGCCTTGGCGCCATTTTCGGTCAGGGTGGTGGCCCAGCGCTCATCGTTGTGGAATACGGAAATATCCACGCCTTGTTGGCGATTCACGGAGGAGATGATGTCGGTATTATTATAATAGAAGCCAAATACCAGAACGCCCAGGACGCTAGTGAGATTCTTGACGGGTTTTGCGGAAACGCTGTAGAGGCCCCCCTTGGAATCCAGGTAGACGCCGGACGCGGAGCCTCCCGCGGCCGCCTGCTTGATATAGGGGATGGATGACGCGTCGGCATCCGTCTTGAATTGCTGGAGGTTGGTGCTGTAGAGCACCTTGCCGGTACTATCCGTCAGAAATACGAAATCCGAGCTGTCCCCCTCATAGGCGTCCAGGTAATTCTTGATGGGCATCTGGTTGTTCATGAGAAGGCAGTTCGCAAAATATACGTCGTTTGCCGCGGGGGAGGCGTTTCTGAGCCAGTCCCGCTCGTGCGTGAAAAACGTATCGCTGAAGCTCGAGTACGCGCGGTTGAGCTGCGAGTCCAGCAGCTCATTGGAAAAGGTGCTGACCCTGTTGATGCTGACCGCGATGCCGAGCACCCCGCTGATAATGACGGAAAGGAGCCCTATGGTCGTAATCTTGCCCGTCAGGCTGTTGAACCAGGAAATACGCGCCTGCCGCTCCTGCTCCATTTTATCCCTGAGCTCGGTTTTATCCATCTTCACATTGCCTCTGGCCGACTGTGTCCGCGCCCGCGCGGCCGCCAGCAGCGCTTTCAGGCGCGCGGCCGGCTTATCGGCTCCCTTGCCGGTTCCTTTGTTTTCCACCTGCAACCCCTCCTCGGTGTAACATCGTGCCCTCACTAAAAACGCGCCATATCGCGCGACATCTTCTATTATCGAAATATATAAATTTTTCCTTAATAGAAACGGAGGTTTTTCTTGCAATCCGGCGCCCGCACGGGAATTTTTCGCGGGAGAGCGCATCCGCGCGCGAACGCGCATTCCGCGGCGCGGCGCGGGGAATGCTAACAAACGGGGAAGCGTATGTCAGTATACCATTCGGGATTTTACATAGATTTGATAATTTCAATATTGGCGTATAACAAACCGGATGTATGCTTGCAATGTAATAAGAACTGGAGGAATGACGAAACATGAATGCAATGAAGAAGATCATATCGGCCGCCATGGGCACCCTGCTTGTTGCAGGCGCGCTCGCAGGCTGCGCGGCACAAACGCCCGCCGCTACGCCCGCCCCCGCCGCAACGGCCGCCGCCACACAGGCGCCCGCCGCTACCGAAGCGCCCGCCGCCACGGAAGCTCCCGCCGGCGAGATCGCGGTTATCTCCCGTGAAGAAGGCTCCGGCACCCGCGGCGCGTTCATCGAGCTCTTCGGCGTGCAGGTCAAGGATGCCGACGGCAAGAACGTCGACCAGACCACCGAGGAAGCGCAGGTCACCAACGACACCGCCGTCATGCTCACCACCGTCGCCGGCAACCCCGACAGCATCGGCTACATTTCGCTCGGCTCCCTTAACGACAGCGTGAAGGCGCTCAAGATCGACGGCGCGGACGCTACCGTTGCCAACATCAAGGCCGGCACCTACAAGATCTCCCGTCCCTTCAACCTCGTGCTCCCCTCCAAGCTCTCCGATACGGCGAAGGATTTCATCAGCTACATCCTGAGCGCCGACGGTCAGGCCGTTGTGGAAGCCAACAACTACATCAAGCTGGACAACGCCCCCGCCTATACCCCCGGCAAGGTTTCCGGCAAGCTCGTCGTAGCGGGTTCCTCTTCCGTAACGCCCCTGATGGAAAAGCTCGTCGAGGCGTATGCGAAGGTCAACCCCGACGTCACCATTGACGTGCAGCAGAGCGACTCCACCACCGGCATCCAGGCCGCCATCAACGGCACCTGCGACATCGGCATGGCTTCCCGCGAGCTGAAGGACAGCGAGAGCGCCGTGACCGCCCAGATGATCGCCACCGACGGCATCGCGGTCATCGTCAACAAGGAAAACCCCGTCGACGGCCTCACCAAGGATCAGGTCCGGGCCATCTTCACCGGCGAGACCACGACCTGGGACATCAAATAAACGGGTTATACAACCGCACATAAAAGATGCCGGATTGCCGCCCGAAAACGCCCCCGCGTTTTCGGGCGGCATCGGCACGAAATAGCAAGGCCCTTCTATGGGATGCGGGGGAAGGAATGGGGGAACGTACATGAAAAAATGGAAGGAACCGGCCATGCGGGTGGTGTTTGCGGTTGCCGCCGGCACCTCGATACTCGCCGTGCTCCTGATCTGCATATTCCTGTTTGCGAACGGGCTGCCCGCCATCTTCAAAATCGGTCCCGGGAACTTCCTGCTGGGGCGGACATGGAAGCCCGGCAGCGATATTTACGGCATATTCCCCATGATCATAGGCAGCATCTATGTGACGGCGGGCGCGCTGCTGATCGGCGTACCCGTGGGGCTTCTTATGGCCGTGTTCATGGCGCGCTTCTGCCCCGCCTGGCTCTACCGCTTCCTGAAGCCCGCCACAGAGCTTCTGGCCGGCATTCCTTCGGTGGTGTACGGCTTCTTCGGCCTGGTGGTGATCGTGCCCTTCGTGCGTGAGAACCTGGGCGGCACCGGCGCCTCCATGCTGACGGCGTGCGTGCTCTTGGGGATCATGATCCTGCCCACCATCATCGGCGTCGCCGAATCGGCGCTGCGCGCCGTGCCCGAGAACTATTACGAGGGTTCCCTCGCTTTGGGCGCGACGCATGAACGCAGCGTGTTTTACTCTGTGGTGCCCGCGGCAAAATCCGGCCTCATGGCCGCGGTGGTGCTGGGCATCGGCCGCGCCATCGGCGAAACGATGGCGGTCATCATGGTGGCGGGCAACCAGGCGCGCATGCCCGAGGGTTTGCTAAAGGGCGTCCGGACGCTGACGGCCAACATCGTGATTGAAATGGGATATTCCGCCGATCTGCACCGCGAGGCGCTCATTGCCACCGCCGTGGTGCTCTTCGTCTTCATATTGATCATCAACGGCGCGTTCTCCCTGCTCAAAAGGAGGTCGAACCTGTGAATAAAGCACCCGAATCGTACTATAAGAGTGTGCCGCATCCGGGCAGACGGCAGGCAATCCTTTTAAGGGCAGTGACGATCCTCGCCGCCGTCATTACGGTGGCGGTGCTGCTGTTCCTGGTCGTATACATCCTGATCAAGGGCATTCCGCACCTGAAGCCCGAGCTGTTCGAGTGGAAATACACCTCCGATAACGTCTCGATGATGCCCGCCATCATCAACACCGTGCTCATGACGCTGCTTTCGCTGCTGATCGCGGCGCCCCTCGGGATATTTTCCGCGATCTACCTCGTGGAGTACGCCAAGCGCGGCAACAAGTTCGTGGCGGCCGTGCGCGTCACCACCGAAACGCTCGCGGGCATTCCTTCCATTGTATACGGCCTGTTCGGCATGCTGTTCTTCGTGACGAGGCTCAAGTGGCAGCTTTCCCTGATTTCGGGCGCGTTCACGCTGGCCATTATGATCCTGCCCGTGATCATGCGCACGACGGAGGAGGCCTTAAAGGCCGTGCCCGATATGTACCGCGAGGGCAGCTTCGGCCTGGGCGCCGGTCGGCTCCGCACGGTGTTCTCCATCGTTTTGCCCACGGCGGTGCCCGGCATCCTCGCCGGGGTGATCCTGGGCATCGGGCGCATCGTGGGGGAGACCGCGGCGCTGATCTATACGGCCGGCACCGTGGCGAAAGTACCCCAAAGCCTGTTCTCCTCCACGCGCACGCTCTCGGTGCACATGTACTCGCTCTCGCGCGAGGGGCTGCACGTGGATCAATCCTACGCCACGGCTGTGGTGCTGCTCATCGTGGTGATGGGCATCAACGCGCTTTCTTCCTATGTGGCGCACAGGCTCGTCAAACGGTCGGGCTCCTAGCGCCCCCGCCCCCAACAACAAGCGGCGAAAGGACAATACATATGGAACAACCGTTAAAATTCGATATAAAGGACCTGGACCTGTACTACGGCACATTCCAGGCGCTCAAAAACGTCAACATGCAGGTGGGGGAGCGGGAGATCACCGCTTTTATCGGCCCTTCGGGCTGCGGGAAATCCACCCTCCTCAAGACGCTCAACCGCATGAACGACCTGGTGGAGGGCTGCCGCATCGAGGGCACCGTGCTGCTCGACGGCGAGGACGTCTACGGCGCCATGGACGTGAATCTCCTGCGCAAGCGGGTGGGGATGGTCTTTCAGAAGCCCAATCCTTTCCCCATGAGCGTGTACGACAACGTCGCCTACGGCCCGCGCACGCACGGCGTGCGCGCCAAAGCGAAGCTGGACGATATTGTGGAAAGATCGCTCCGCAGCGCCGCCATCTGGGATGAGCTCAAGGACCGCCTCAAGAAAAGCGCGCTGGGGCTTTCGGGCGGGCAGCAGCAGAGGCTCTGCATCGCGCGGGCGCTCGCCGTGGAGCCGGAAGTGCTTTTGATGGACGAACCCACCAGCGCCCTCGATCCGATCTCCACCTCCAAGATCGAGGACCTTGCCATGGAATTAAAATCCAAATATACTATACTTATCGTGACCCACAACATGCAGCAGGCGGCGCGCATATCCGACAAAACGGCGTTTTTCCTGCTGGGCGAGGTCATTGAATACGGGGAGACCGAGCATCTGTTTTCCCTGCCGCAGGACAAACGGACGGAGGATTACATTACGGGGAGGTTTGGCTGATGCGTACCAGGTTCGACGAGCAGCTTGAGCTGCTCAATACGGAACTGATCGAGATGGGCGGGCTGATCGAGCACGCCATCCAGAGCGCGTGCGCGGCGCTTCGGATGCATTCCGCCGAGCAGGCGCGGCAGGCGATCGCCTTCGACCACGAGATCGACGAAAAGGAGCGCCGCATCGAGAGCCTGTGCCTGCGGCTCCTTCTCCAGCAGCAGCCCGTGGCGCGGGACTTGAGGCTCATATCGGCCGCGCTCAAGATGATTACCGATATGGAGCGAATCGGCGACCAGGCGGCGGATATTTCCGAGATCGTACTGGTGATGGATGAGAAGTACGATCACGTGCAGCCCGCCGAGATACCGCTCATGGCCGACGCGACCATCGGAATGGTCACCAAGAGCATCGACGCTTTTGTGCGCAGGGATTCCGAGCTGGCGCAGGCCGTGATCGACGCCGATGACGAAGTGGACGAACGCTTCGTGCAGGTGCGCGCGGGGCTGATCGCGCGCATCACCGCCGACGTCCGCACGGCCGAGCACGCGCTCGACCTGCTCATGATCGCTAAATATTTGGAGCGCATCGGCGACCATGCCGTAAACATCGCCGAATGGGTGCTGTTTTCCATCACCGGCATTCATGTGAACGAATACGACGCGTAAGACGCGCTTGCAGGGGGTATGGCCATGATTTATTATGTGGAGGATGAACTGAACATCCGCGAGCTGGTGCTTTACACGCTCTCGCAGACGGGCTTTGCGGCGCGCGGATTCACGGACTCCGCGCAGTTCTTCGCGGCGCTCTCCGAAGGGCTGCCGGAACTGGTGCTGCTCGACGTGATGCTGCCCGGCGAAGACGGCCTTTCCATATTGAAAAAGCTCCGGGCGGACGCCGCGACACAGAAAATACCCGTCATCCTCCTGACGGCGCGCGGCGCGGAATACGACAAGGTGTCGGGGCTGGACTGCGGGGCGGACGATTACGTCACCAAGCCCTTCGGCATGATGGAGCTGATCTCCCGCATCAAGGCGGTGCTCCGGCGTTCCGCTCCCCGGGAGCTGAGCGACACGCTCAGCATCGACCAGGTGCTCGTCAACACCGAAAAGCATACCGTAAGCTGCGCTGGGGCGCCCATACAGCTTTCCTTCAAGGAGTTCGCGCTGCTGCGCTTTCTGATGGAGAACCGCGGCCGCGTCTTTACGCGGGAGCGGCTGCTCGCCGCCGTGTGGGGATACGATTACGCGGGCGGCACGCGTACGGTGGACGTGCATATCCAGACGCTCAGGCAGAAGCTGGGCGACTGCGCCGCCATCATCGAGACGGTCCGCGGCGTGGGCTACCGCGCGAAGGAATAGTGCGGGTGACAGATCCTCCACCGAACGGATATGCGGCGCGGCCCGCCGCGGAAAGGAGTAGCATGCGGAAGAAGATCAACCGTTTCCTGCTGCTGCTTTCGGCGGTATCCCTTCTGGTGTTCGCAATCCTTATGATGGGCGTTCTCTACGGCGTGATGACGGACCGGCTCAGGCAGGAGCAAAAAAACGAGGCCGCCTATATGGCGCAGGGCATCAGGGCCGCGGGCGATCCCATCGCATACCTTGCCAGGGTGGAGAATGTGAACAGCACCCGCCTGACGCTCATCGCGCCCGGCGGCGCCGTCCTCTTTGACAGCGTGGCCGACGCCTCCCAAATGGAGAACCACGCCGGCCGGCCCGAGGTCGCGGCGGCGTTTGCGGCGGGGGAGGGAATGAGCACCCGCTCCTCCGATACGGTGGGCACCGAAACGCTCTATTACGCGGTGAAGCTCTCCGACGGCAACGTGCTGCGCCTGGCGGATACGCAATCGAGCGTGTGGGGAATCCTGTGGCGCATGGTGCCCGCGCTTTTGGGGACGCTTGCCGTCACCATCGCGGTTTCGGTGCTCCTGGCGCGGGCCATGACCCAGAATATCGTGGCGCCGCTCAACACGCTCGATCTGAACGACCCGCTCGATAACGACGTATACGACGAGATCTCCCCGCTGCTTTCCCGGCTGGAGGCGCAGCGGCGGCAGATCGAAAAGCAGATGAAGGAGCTGACCGCCCGCAGCGACGAGTTCGGCGCCATCGCCAACAACATGCGCGAGGGGCTGCTGGTATTAAACGCCCAGGGTATCATCCTCACCATCAACCGCAGCGCGCAGCGTCTCTTCCGCGCCGACAGCGTGGGCTGCACGGGCCGGCATGTGCTGACCGTGGACCGCAGCCTCAAGCTGCAGTCCGCCGTGGAACAGGCGGCGCGGGGCGTCCACGCCGAGCAGATCATGCAATTGAACGGCCGCAGCTACCAGCTGATCGCAAGTCCGGTGCGCGAGCGCAGCGCCGTGGCGGGGATTGTGGTGCTCATACTCGATATCACCGAGCGCGAGGAGCAGGAGCGCATGCGGCGGGAGTTTTCCGCCAACGTCTCGCACGAGCTGAAAACACCGCTGACCTCCATATCCGGCTACGCCGAGATCATGAAGAGCGGCATCGTCCGGCCCGAGGACATGGCCTCCTTTGCGGCGCGCATTTACGATGAAAGCACGCGCCTTGTGGCGCTGGTGGAGGATATTATCCGCCTTTCCCGGCTCGACGAGGGCGGGGGGGAGCTGCCCTTCGAGGACGTGGACCTGTTCGCGCTGGCCCGGAACGTGGGCGAGCGGCTCCAGAACGTGGCCGCGGCGCAGCAGGTGGCGCTCACGGTATCCGGGGAACCTGCGGTGGTGCACGGCGTGCCGCAGGTGCTCGAGGAGATTCTTTATAACCTTTCGGACAACGGTATCCGGTACAACAAGCCCGGCGGCGGCGTCGCGCTCACGGTTTTGCCCGGGGAGGAGGATGTGCGCGTGACGGTGGCGGATACCGGCATCGGCATCCCGCCCGAGCACCAAAGCCGCGTGTTCGAGCGCTTCTACCGCGTGGACCAGAGCCATTCCAAGGCGACCGGCGGCACGGGGCTGGGCCTTGCGATCGTCAAGCGCGGGGCGCTGCTCCATGACGCCCGCATCACGCTGGAAAGCACGGTGGGCAAGGGGACCACGGTGACGATCGTGTTCCCGCGGAGCGCGCGGGACGGGCAGGATTCCTGAAGGCCCGCGCTTCGATAATACATCTCCGAAAATAAGATTGTCCCGTCCGGCTTGCCGGACGGGACAAATGCATAAACTCCGGGGAATTGGCTTCCATTCCGGCTCCGGCGGCGTGTACGCCGGAACGGATGAAAGCCGCAGGCTTTCTTTCCTCTCGCGATTTGCCGGCCGCAATGCGCAGCATTGCAGGCAAATCGCGGAAAACCCCGCCGCAGCGGCCTCCCCCAAAGTGCCGTCAGGTACTTTGGGGGCAATAAAACCCCGCGCAGCGGCCTCCTCCAAAGTGGCGCAGCCACTTTGGAGACAAGCTATGCTTGTACCTGGTCGAGGAAGTCCTTCATCTTCCGCACGCAGGCGATAAGCGCCTCGTTTTCGGACGCCGAGAGAGGAAGGTCGAGCACCTGGGAAACGCCGTCGCTGTTGACAACGGAGGGGAGGCTCAGCGCCACGTCGCGGATGCCGTTGGGGCCCTCGATCACGGAGGCGACGGTCTTGATGGTGCTCTGGTTTTTGAGGATCGCCTCGCAGATGTTGGAGGTAACGGAGGCGATGGCAAAGTACGTCGCGCCCTTGAACCTGATGACGTCGGCGCCGCCGGTCTTGACCTGCTCCACGATCTTGGCCCTTTCCTCCTCGGTCAGCGCGGGGATGCCGCGCGCCCGGCAGACTTCGTCGAGCTGCTCGCCGGCGATGTTGGTGGCGCTCCACATGGGCACCATGGCGTCGCCGTGCTCGCCGATCATATAGCCGTGGACGTTCTTGATGTCGACGCCGATGCGCTCGCTTACGAGCGTGCGAAAGCGGGAGCTGTCCAGCGCCGTGCCCGTGCCCATGACGCGCCCGAGCGGCAGGCCGGACCATTTCTGGATGAGATATGTCAGCACGTCCACGGGGTTGGCGACCACCAGGATGACGCCGCGGGTATAGTGCTTCATGATGTTGTCGGTAATGTCCCTGGCGATGGGGACGTTCTTCTTCGCGAGGTCGAGGCGCGTTTCGCCCGGCTTGCGGTTCAGGCCGGCGGTGACGATGATGATGTCGCAATCGGCGCAATCGGAATAATCGCCCTCATGCACGTTCATTTGCCCCATGTGGCAGAGGCCGTGGCTGATATCCATCGCTTCGCCGATGGCTTTTTCACGGTTGACGTCAATGAGTACGATTTCCTGCACCAACTGGTTCATCGCGATGGTATACGCCGTAGTCGCGCCGACAAAGCCTGCCCCGATGATCGCAATTTTTGATTTCCCTCTTGACATACTGCATTTTGCCTCTTTTTTTATTCTTTCTCTCAAAGGCCTTCTTTTGGCCTTGGATCGCAAATGAAAAAATATGGGGATAAACCAAATCCCACCCCATTATAAAATAACTACTTGACAGTATAGCATACACCCCTCTGAATACAAGTATTATTTATAGCCAAAATTTTAGAAAAGATGCGCCTTCCGCCTCTTGCGCGCGCGCGATTCGTCTGCTATACTATGTACGATGCTTCGGGGCGGGGTGCAAGTCCCCACCGGCGGTGATGGAAGGGAGAATTCCCTTGCTAAGCCCGCGAGCCCGGCAATCTTTGCAGGGTTGAGCCAATGCGAATTTGGCGCCGACGGTATAGTCCGGACGGAAGAAGCGCGACGTGATTTTCGCCGCACTTGTTTTACAAGGTCCCCGCCGCAGGCGGGGACCTTTTTACTTTCCCGCGTTTTGCCTGCAATGCTGCGCATTGCGGCCGGCGAAACGCGAGAGGAAAGAAAGCCTGCGGCTTTCATCCGTTTCGGCGTGCATGCAGCCGTTGCCGGAAGAAAGTCAAGGGGCGTGGCCGCTTGACGCAGACTGTCAAAAAAATATTCGGGGCTCGGGGGCCGCAGCCCCCGGAGGCTTCCTTCCGCCGCCGGCGACATGCGCGGCGGCGGCGGAAAGCCTTGCGGCGCAAGGCTTTCCTTGCAGGAACAACCGCCCGTGCCGCAGGCACAGGTTGTTCCTGTAATCCTCGAAAAAGTCCCGCAAGGGACTTTTTCGACAAACTGAGTCAAGGGGCCGCGGCCCCTTGACAATCCCTGGGCTTGACACTTTGAAAATCTTTTACGAAACGGGGTTTGTTTTATGAAACGGGAAAACACCAAACGTCTGGTCCACCTCGGCATGCTCGCGGGCGTGTCGCTGCTGCTTGTGTACTTCGTACATTTTCCCATCATTCCCGGCGCGGCGTTTTTGGAGTACGACATGGCGGATGTGCCCATCCTGATCGGCACCTTCCTCTACGGGCCGCTGTGGGGCCTGATGCTCACCTTCGTGGTCTCGGTGCTGCAATGGCTGCTGGTTTCACCGGCCAGCGGTTGGGTCGGCGCGCTGATGCACTTTGTGGCTACGGGGTCCTTCGCGCTGGTGGCGGGGCTCATCTACGCGCGCAAGCGCACCCGTGGCGGCGCGGTCGTATCCCTGGTTGCCGGGGCGCTGACGATGATCGCCATGATGATCCCGCTCAACCTCATCTTTACGGTGGGGTTCCTGGGCGTGCCGCGGCAGGCGGTGGTGGATATGCTTTTGCCCGCCATTATCCCCTTCAACGTCATCAAGACGGCCGTCAACGGCGTCATGACGTTCCTGCTGTATAAATCCGTGGCGCGGGTGCTCCGCATCGAGCGCGCGCCCGCAGGCGGGCCTGTGCCGGAAAGCAAGTAAGAAGGTATCGGCGCTTTCAGCGCCGACGAGGATTTTCTTATTTTATAGTGGGCGGGCTCCCAACGCAGTTCGCAATGGTTGCGCCGCGTCGCGGCGGGGGCCGCTTCCTTGCGCTCCTTGCGACAGCCCGCAGGCTTAGTGCCCGAGGCGTCCCCCGCCGAGGGCCTCACTGGGCCGGCGCCTCGCTTTTCCCACCCTCAATTCGTAATGGTCGTCCCGCTCCTGCCGGTCGCGGCACTCCCTTGCTCATTGGGCTACGCCCCCGCTTTTAAATAAAATAAACCTTCGTCGCCGCCGCAGGCGGCGATACCTTAAGAAAAGAAAATACGAATAGATGCAAACGCCTTTTTGATACGAAAAGCCCGCGGCCGATCGACCGCGGGCTTGCTTTGCCAAAAAATGATTACTTGCCGTCGATCCTCTTTTTTCCCACGCCGTCGTCCACGACAACGGTTTCGGGCGGGGTCAGCAGCTCCTCGGGGTGCAGCAGCAGGTGGCGCAGCAGCTTCATGGAGGTGGCGTAATACAGCCCGTCGCAGATGCGCTCGTCGGTGTTCATCTTGAGGCCGATGAAGCGGCGCGCCTCGCGCTCGCCGGTTTCGGAGACCGTATGCACGCGGGTCTTATTGCCCATGGCGATGAACAGGCTGCAGGTGCCGAACTCATACAGGTGGTGGTACACGGGTCCGATGCCCAGCGACCCCAGGTTGGTGATGAAGAAGCTGCAATGGAAGGGGCTGGCGTCGTATATCAGGCGCGGCAGATGGCCGATATTGTCCAGCCACCGCGCCGTGGCGACGATCAGCCGGATCAAAAACGCGGGAATGTAGCCGAACGCCTTGGCGAAGGCGTCGGTGCTGTTTTGGGTGCCCTCGGCCTTATTGGACGTAATGGCCTCGTTCATGCGGCGCGCCACGTCCATGATGGTATCGGTCGGCTCGAACTCCACGCGCACCGTCGTTTCCTCGCCGCGCTCGGTCAGGCTCCTTTTGATGGCGATGGAAACGGTGATGTTGCTGCGCGCGTAGACCTTGCTGTGCACGATGAAACGGTTGAGGTAGGGCCGCTGGGACAGCAGGCGCACCATCGCCGCGATGATGACGTGCATGTACGAAAGATCCGGGATCTCCTCGCGGCGCGCGCGGATGAAACGCTCCAGCCCTTCCACCGGGATGCTCTCCTCGAACAGGTTCTGGGAATCCAGCCTGGTGCGCAGGATGAAGGGAACAACGTTGAACAACGCGTCCACGTTGCGGATGCGCCAGCCGTCGTAACGGTCGAACAACCCGCGCTTATAGGTTTGCTGCATACGATCTCTCCTGCGGTTTTTCAAACCTCAAAAAATAAGGAACGATCATGGCGGTCTATCCCGTATTATAGCTTTTTTTGCGGACGTTGAAAACAATTTTCGGATTCGGCGTCTTTTGCGGAATCTTTTGGCGAACGGAGAAAACCCGGCCCGCGCTCCGGGGGCGGAATTTGCAAAACGGCCGGAATTGGGCTATACTGAACGAGGCGATTCGGCGAAAACGCCGCAAGACGCGCTTATAGAAGACGGCGCGTCCGCCGGGGAAAGGAGCTTTGCATGCTGACCGCGGACCTGCATACGCACACCACATACAGCCACGGCAAGGGCTCGGTGGAGGAAAACGTGCGCGCCGCCATCGGCTGCGGCCTGAAGCGGATCGCGATCTCGGAGCACGGCCCCCGGCATATGTTTTTCCCGGTGCAATGGCCGGAGCTTATAAAGCTGCGCCGTGAGATCGACCGTATGAACAGCGTCTACGGCAATCAGATCGAGGTGCTGATGGGGCTGGAGGCAAATCTCCTGGGCGACGGGCTGACGGACGTGCCCGAGGATACCTCCATATTTGATTTCGTGCTGCTGGGCTATCACAAGGGAACGTTTCCCACCGACGCGATCAGCCGCGGCTGGTGGCGCAGCCTCGTGTTCCGGCAGAGGGCGGGCGCGCACGCGGCGGACAACGCCGCCGCCTACACGCACGCCATGGACAGCACCGAAAAGCTTCTCGCCATCACGCACCCGGGCACCTATATTCCCGTGGATATCCCCGCGCTTGCCCGCGCCGCCGCGGCGCACGGCGTGGCGCTGGAGCTCAACGAGGGCCACCACAGCATGACCCTCGGGGACGTGCTGGCGGCCAAGGCCGAGGGCGCGTCCTTTCTCATCAGCTCCGACGCGCACCGCCCCGACCGCGTGGGCCGCGTGCCGCAGAGCCTCGCTCTCGCGCGTGAAGCGGGCGTGCTGGACAGGGTGATCAATTGGGACGACGGGAATGGAACGAATGAACAATGAACAATGAACAATGAACAATGAAGAATGAAGAATGAAGAATGAACAATGAAGAATGAACAATTGTGGTAGAAATTCTTTACGGAATTTCTTTGAATAAGAATACGGGGGAAACGAAGCGATTACGCCTGCGTTTCCCCGTTTTGTTTCAACGTGTTCCGGCCTTTTGAATAATGGTTCATTCTTCATTGTTCATTGCGCCCGCAGGGCGCGCGTATTCGCCCGGCGCTACTGCTTATCGTCCTCCGTCTCGCCTTGCCTCTTCTTCGCGGCCGCCTCGGTCACCGAGACCAGGGCGCTCTCCAGCCTGTGCTCGCGGATCTCGGTGACGCGGATGGCCATGCCGTATTCTTCCAGCTGCGGGGTGCTCCCGTCCTCGGGGATAGCGCCGAGAATGCCGAACACCAGCCCGCCGAAGGTATCGTAATCGTCCTCGGGCAGGGGGATGCCGATGGCCTCGGAGACCTCGTCGAGCGGCGCCCAGCCCTGGATGCGCCAGGTGTTGGGGTCGAGCTGTTCGATATCGGGCGGCTCGGCGGGCATGGTGGTATCGTCGTCCAAATCGCCCACCAACTGCTCGAGAAGATCGCTCATGGTCACGATGCCGCTCATGCCGCCGTATTCGTCAAGCACCACGGCAAAGTGGTTGCGCGTCTTTTTCATGTTGCGGAAGAGGATGTCCGTCCGCACGGTTTCGGGCACGAAATAGGCCGGCCGCACGGCGTGGGCGAGGATCTCCTCCCTGGACTTGTTCTTGAGGCCGATGTAGTCCTTCACGTGCAGCACGCCGATGATATGGTCCGGGCTTTCGGAACAGACGGGGTAGATGGAGTGCCGGCCTTCGGAAATGGCGTCCACCCACTGCTCGTCGGTATCGTCCAGCCACAGGAGCGTGACCTCGGTGCGGTGGGTCATGGCTTCGGCGGCGGTCTTGTCGTCGAACTCGAAGACGTTGTGGATCATGTCCTTTTCGTCGGGGAGGATCGTGCCTTTTTCGCTGCCCTCGTCGAGCATCATGCGGATCTCTTCCTCAGTGACCTGCTCCTCCTCTTCGTTGGGGTCGATGCCCATCAGGCGCAATAGGCCGTTGGTGGAGACCGTCAGCAGCCAGATGACGGGCGCGAACACCTTGGAAGCGCCGTAGATAAAGCCGGACACGCCCAGCGCCATCTTTTCGGCCCGCCGCATGGCGACGCGCTTGGGGAAAAGCTCCCCCAGCACCAGCGTCAGATAAGAAAGGAGGATCGTAATCAGCACCACCGAAATGGTGTTGAGCGTATCCGGGGGAATTTTGGAACCCCAGCTTATAAACGCCTGGGTCAGGTAGACGCTGAAATTGTTCGCCGCGAACGCGCTCCCCAAAAAGCCGGCCAGCGTAATGCACACTTGGATGGTGGAAAGAAAACGCGCGGGCTCCGAGGTGAGCTTGGCGAGCGTGGCGGCGCGCTTGTCCCCCGAGGCCATCAGTTTGTTGACTTTGGCGTCGTTCACGGTGATCACCGCGATCTCGGCGCTGGCAAATACCGCGTTGATGAATATCAGTATGAATTGCAGCAGTATTTCCCACAGCAATCGGTCCACTTAAAAAAATACCTCCCTGAGAATACAAAAAATTCCGTCTGAAATCAAAAAAGCATACAGCCAGCGGGCCGCCCGCCCAAACCGACGCGCCCGTGTGTATGCCGATCTTATCGTCTATGCCTGAATAATCGCCCTGGGTCCGGGGAATCGTCCATTTCCATACACCTTTCCTTACCGATATTATATCACATATACAGGCAATGTCAATTTTTACGTAGCCGGAAACGCCCGTATTGCGTAAAGTTCGGGCAAAATCGCGCCGATTCTCACCGCCCGGGGCCAGCTAGGCGCGCGCGGGCACCACCAGGGCCGCCACGAGATACGCCAGCAGCCCTGCCCCCGTAAACGCCAGCACGCCCCATATGACGCGCACGATGGAGACGTCGATATTGAAATATTCCGCGACGCCCGCGCACACCCCCGCGATCATCCTGTTGTCCCAGTCGCGATACAGCTTCTTGTTCATTTCACGCCCCTAAAGATCATTCGGTTTCTTCGGCGGTACGGCCTTCCAGCGCGTGCCTGCCCGTGACGGAGGAGGTGGCGAAGGACAGCAGATGGCTTTGCAGCCGGTGGTTCCTGAGGAAGGGCATCATGCCGGTGAGATCCGAATAATTGAGGTTGGCGATGGCCATGAGCATGCTCCCCGCCTTCTGCAGCGTGGGGATTTCGTCGCAGGTAAGGGCGGCGGCATCCTCCCTGCACGCGAACGTCAGCACGCGGGTAAAGGGCGTTTCGAGAAAATAGAGGTACAGCCGAAGCAGCGGCGCGCCGGTGGATTGCATGCCGTACCGCGCCGAAACCGCGACGGGGAAGGTCTCCGGCCCCAGCGAGAGCGCGGCGCGGGTGAAGCCGTCCTCCGCGACGGGCAGGATATGCTCCCGGCCGCCCTCGGTAAACATGACGCAGAAGCCGCCGCTTTCGTCGGAAGAGAAGGCGACGCGCGTGATGCCCGAAGAAAAGTTGTTGTGCACGCTTTGCAGCGCCACGGGGGACAGCCCCGCGGTGCTGGGCGGGAACAGGTACGCGTGCCCGCACAATTGCTCGCGGATCCAGCGGAAGGGCATGGGCAGCGTCCCCGCCGGGGCGGTCTCCTCCCTGCTGCGGCAGGAGAGCGTGAGCATCACCGCCGAAAGCGCGCTCTCCAGCGCGGCCCGGCGCGGGATGGGCGCGCCCGACGCGATGAGCAGGCAGCGCTTCACGTACGCCATGGTGTTGCTCTGCGCAAACAGATTGCCCGAGCCCGAAAACAGCGCGACCAGCGCCTTTTGCCGCGGCAGCGCCACCATGTACTGGCCGAACGCGCCGTTGAAGAGGAACCCGCTCTCGACCGGCGCGATCCATATCTGGTAGCCGTACCCGTCGCGGCACTCCCCGTTGGGGGTATCGATCTGCACGCGGGTGGCTTCCTCCACCCAATGGGCGCTTAAGAGCTGCCTTTCCTCGCCGCCGGCGTTCCAGCGTCCCTTTTGCAGGTATAAAAGGCCGATCTTCGCCACATCCTCCAGCGCGAGCGAAAGCCCCCAGCCGCCTTTTTCGGTGCCCAGGGGGCAGGTCTCCCAGCTTGCGTTCTTGATGCCCAGCGGCCCGAACAGGCGCGGCTGCAGGTATTCAAGCAGGCCCTCTCCCGATTTGCGCTTTACGATGGCCGAAAGCATGTAGGTATTGAGCGAGTTGTAGGAAAACTGCGTGCCCGCCGGGAAGCGCGTGCCCGAATCCAGGAATTCCTGCTCCCAGTCCTCGCCCAGCGCCGTGCCGATCTCGTTGAAGCGCGCGCCCGAGCTCATGGTCAGGAGGTGCCACACCGTCACATCCTTGAACGGATGCGACGCGGGGTCGGCCACCTTATCCGCGAAGATGTCTACGATGCGCTCGTCAAGCGAGAGCTTCCCCTCGTCCGCGAGCATGCCGACGGCGGTGCCCGTCACGGACTTGCTCAGCGAATACAGCTCGTGCGGGGCCCCCTTCTCGTAAGGCGCCCAGTATCCCTCGGAAATGACGTACCCGTTCTTCACCACCATCATGGCGTGGAGGTTGGCGGGAACGTCGGCGTCGAACGTATGGTAGAGCGCCAGGAGCTCCCTGCTGGAAACGCCCTGCTCCTCCGGCGAGGAGCGCGGCAGCGGCGCTTCTTCGGCCTGCGCCGGGGCCGGGAGCCGCTTCGGGGGCGTGTAGCCGTAGACGTACACGTGCTGCAGGTCCTTGCGCATGAACCGGCGCATCATATCCACGGTGCGCTTCTCGATGGATTTGTCCACCGCCGTCAGTTCCCGCCGGAGGATCCCGCGCTTGCGCTTCAAACGGAACTTCTCGCGGTCCACCAGGGCGCTGTAGCGGTCGATTACATTGTCCATCACCGTTTCCCACGGCTGGGGGATGGTGCGCTTGGCCTCGGCGCCGATTCTTTTGAGCTTGGCAGGGTCATTGAGAGCGCGCGCGATGACGCTCGAAAGCGAGAACGCGTCGTCCTCGCAGAGGAAGCCGTTGGCGCCGTCCTCCACCACTTCCGCGGGCGCGCTCCCCGCGAGCACCACCGAAGGAACGCCCGCCGCGGCCGCCTCGCGCACCACCAGCCCCGCGGTATCGTAATTGGAGGGGAACACGAACAGGGACGCGTTGGCGTACAGGCCGTTGAGCAGCCGCGTGTCCAGGATATGCCCCGTAAACCGGACCAGCCCCGCGATCTCCAGCTCCTGCGTGAGCGCGCGGATGGCGGCCTCGTCCTGCCCCTGCCCCGCCAGCACCAGCTGGAACCGCAGCCCCTGCCGGTACAGGTTCGCCGCGGCGTTAAGCGTCAGCCGCAGGTTCTTTTTCCAGTTGATCTGGCCCGTATACAAAAGAACCGGGTCGCCGGAGAGCGAGAACTGCGTCCGCGCCGCGTCGATGTCCTGCTGGGTGATCGTAGGAATGGCGGTGCCGTGCGGCACGACCTCGATCCTGCCGTGGTAGCCGTAGGAGCGCAGCGTGTCCGCCGCCGAGTTGCTCACCGTCCACACCTCGTCGCAGCGGTCAAAAAAATCCACGATGTACCGCACGCCGATCTGCGCGAGCCCCTCGCTCTTGATATAGCGCAGGATGTCCTCGTGGTACTTGGAGTGGAATGTGCCGATGAGCGGGACCCCCTGCTTGGCGGCGAGCCGCGCCGCCTCCAGCCCCGAAGGGCCGGGGCTGTGCGCGTGCACGATATCCAGCTTGATCTGGTCGATCCGTGCGGAATAGTGCGAATCGAGCCTCGCGATGCCGGTGCTGTACTGCGGCGAGCCCGGAACCTTGACGGATGTGAAATCCACCAGCTCGAACGGATATTTTCCGAGGTAGCCGGTATTGCGCATGGGCGCGATGACGTAACACTCATGCCCGCGCTGACCCAGCGCCCTCGCGTACTCGAATGTGACGCGGCCAACTCCGTCCACAATGGGCAAAAACGTATCGTTGCATTGCGCAACACGGAGCATAGATTCATCCCCCGTACTGTTTTGTGCTCTTATTTTATCACGGCCCCAAAGATTTGCATGTGAAATTTCCTCGTGGAAAACGTAAAAAAATGAGGGCGTAAAAGTCAAGAAGAAGTAAGAATGAGAAAAGCAGGGGGGGACGCCTGGAAAACTTTTTTGTAAAAAAGTTTTCCAGACCTTTCAAAAAACTTTAGGGATTTTTATATGCACCGATTCGTTCGCTTCATGATTCCGTTTTTTCCTGTTCCTGTTCCTGTTCCGGCTGCGGCTCGGGCTCCTGCGCCTTCCCGAACGCCGCGTAAAAGAAGGGGCACAGAAGCGCCGGCGCGGCGCAAAGCGTGGGCGCGAACCCGAGGCGCCTTAACCCCTCCTCCGCGTACCGGAACATGCGCACCGGCAGGTACAGCCACTCCGGGGGCTCGGCGCCCGAGAGGCCGAGCGCCTGCTCCGCGAGGAACGCGGCAAGGTAATACAGAGCCACCGGCGCGGCCGAGCGCACGATCTCGTCCTTTTGCATCCCCCGCAGGAACAGGAACCCGGTCAAAAGAAACAGCAGCAGGGACGCCGCGCACCCGCCGAGCAGCAGAACATTCCCCGCCTCCGCGCCGGCCGTGCCCGCGACGCCTGGCTCCGCGAGCTTTTTCAAAAGATAAAGCAGCGCCCCCGCGCCAAGGGAAAGCAGCGGCACGCGGACGCGTTTTCCAACGCTCATTTTTTGTTTGGACTTCATAACGTTCCTCCCGCCGCCGGGCGGCAAAGTTTTTGAAAAACCATTGGGGGGCCAGGCCTTGCGCCGTCTATAACGGCGTGGCAAGAAAGCGCAAGGGAGCGCTTCCCGCCGCGGCATGGCGCGGCCACGAACTGTGAGGCAGTCCCCGGAGGCTTCCATTCCGCCGCCGGCGACCTGCGCGGCGGCGGAAAGCCTTGCGGCGCAATGCTTTCCTTGCAGGAACAACCGCCCGTGCCGCAGGCGCAGGTTGTCCCTGTATCCCGAAAAAGTACCGAACGGTACTTTTTCGGCCTAAAGCAGCCGGTAGATCCAAAGCGCCGTCGCGAAGATCCCCGCGGCGCAGTTAAAGAGCAGCAGCTTTAGGGGCAGGCGGCGCTTCTTCCTGCCCTTACGGTGCAGATATTCCACGCCCGCTATAAGCAGCCCTGTGAGCGCGGCGGCGGAAGCCGTAAACTGCGGCAGCCGGCCGTAGACGCTTCCGCCCAGGAAAAAATGATCGGCCAAGAGCGCGAGCGCCCCCGCCCCGCACAGAAAAGAGAGCGCGAATGGCAATGGTTTTTCCCCTTTGTAAACATTCTGCGTCATACGCCCATATGCCCAGTATACCATGCGCGGCAAAGAAAAAATAGCTGGAAGAGGCCCCGTATATGGGCTATACTATAACGTGATGCAATAGGGCATATATACGGATTGTGAAAGGGTAAGGAGGGCATTTAAGATGCAGTACTCCCGCGAAGTGGAGGAAATGGTTTGCGTCGCCAAGGGCGCAAAGCACGGCCCCGCGCCCATCCCCGAAGAGGGTAAATGGGTAAAGGCCAAACAGATCACGGATATCAGCGGCCTTACGCACGGCGTGGGCTGGTGCGCGCCGCAGCAGGGGGCCTGCAAGCTGACGCTCAACGTGAAGGAAGGCGTGATCCAGGAGGCGCTGATCGAGACCATCGGCTGCTCGGGCATGACGCACTCCGCCGCCATGGCCGCCGAGGTGCTCCCCGGAAAGACGATCCTTGAGGCGCTCAATACCGACCTCGTCTGCGACGCCATCAACACCGCCATGCGCGAGCTGTTTTTGCAGATCGCCTACGGCCGCACGCAGAGCGCGTTCTCGGACGACGGCCTGCCCGTCGGCGCGGGGCTGGAGGATCTGGGCAAGGGCCTCAGGTCCCAGATCGGCACCATGTACTCCACCAAGGAAAAGGGCGTGCGCTATCTGGAAATGGCCGAGGGCTACGTGGTGGGCATCGCGCTCGACGCCGAGGATCAGGTCATCGGCTACCGCTTCGTTTCGCTGGGAAAGATGATGGAAGCCATCAAGAAGGGCGTCGATCCCAAGGAAGCGTTTGAAAAGAACGTCGGCACCTATGGCCGCTTCTCCGAAGCCGTCAAGGTCATCGACCCGCGCCACGAGTAAGAGAGGAGGGAGCAACATGGTTACATTTGAAGGGTACGACAGGAGAATCGACAAGATCAACCGCTCCCTCGCCGGGTACGGCATAGGCGGCCTCGAGGAGGCGCTCGCCATTACCAAGGCCAAGGGCCTGGACGTGGAGGGCATCGTCAGGGGCATACAACCCATCGCGTTCGATAACGCCGTGTGGGCCTATACCGCGGGCGCCGCCATCGCCGTCAAGAAGGGCGTGAAGACCGCCGCCGAAGCCGCCGAGGCGCTGGGGCTGGGCCTCCAGGCGTTCTGCATCCCCGGTTCGGTCGCCGACCAGCGCGCGGTGGGCCTGGGCCACGGCAACCTTGCCGCCATGCTGCTGCGCGAGGAGACCAGGTGCTTCGCCTTCCTCGCCGGGCACGAGAGCTTCGCCGCCGCCGAGGGCGCCATCGGCATCGCCAAGACCGCCAACAAGGTGCGCAAGGCCCCGCTGCAGGTCATCCTGAACGGCCTCGGGAAGGACGCCGCCACCATCATTTCCCGCATCAACGGCTTTACCCTCGTCGAGACCGAGTACGATTATTACACCGGCGAGCTCAGGATCCTCTTTGAGAAAGCCTTCTCCGCCGGCGACCGCGCCAAGGTGCGCTGCTACGGCGCCGACGACGTGAACGAGGGCGTCGCCATCATGCGGCACGAGGGCGTGGACGTCTCCATCACCGGCAACTCCACCAACCCCACCCGCTTCCAGCACCCCGTCGCAGGAACCTACAAGAAGTGGTGCGTCGAGAACGGCAAGAAGTATTTCTCCGTCGCCTCGGGCGGCGGCACCGGCCGCACCCTACATCCGGACAACATGGCCGCCGGCCCCGCCTCCTACGGCATGACCGACACCTTGGGCCGCATGCACTCGGACGCGCAGTTCGCCGGCTCCTCCTCCGTCCCCGCGCACGTGGAGATGATGGGCCTCATCGGCATGGGCAACAACCCCATGGTGGGCGCGTCCGTCGCGGTGGCCGTGGCTATCGCGCAGGCGCAATAATTCCGAAAAAACGGCGTTGCCATTTTTTCGGGTTCTCATGAAGGCTCGCTCACCGCTCGCCTTCGTGATTTTGTTTAGGCAATCCGCTTTCTTTTGGTACTTTTCTTTCCCGTGAAAGAAAAGTACCGTTTCCCTTCCGAAATATCGGTTAAAAATTAGGACGACGCCGCTTTGACGGCTTTGCCGTACGGGGGCAGGTCCATATAGAAAGGAGAAACGAAATGAAATCTTTGAAAGGCACAAAGACCGAAGCGAATCTGATGGCCGCGTTCGCGGGCGAGGCGCAGGCGCGCACCAAGTACACCTACTACGCTTCCCGCGCCAAGAAGGACGGGTACGAGCAGATCGCCGCGCTTTTCCTGGAGACCGCGGAGAACGAGAAGGAGCACGCGAAGCTGTGGTTCAAGTTCCTGCACGACGGGATACCGGCTACGGAAGCGAACCTGAAGGACGCGGCCGCGGGCGAGCACTACGAGTGGACGGATATGTACGCCAATATGGCGAAGGACGCCCGCGAGGAGGGCTTTGAGAACATCGCCAAGCTGATGGAAGGCGTGGCGGCCATCGAGAAGCGGCATGAGGAGCGCTATAAGGCGCTGCTCGCGAACATCGAAGAGGGTAAGGTATTCAAGAAGGACCAGCCGGTGAAGTGGATCTGCGCCAACTGCGGGCATGTGTACGAGGGGACGGAACCCCCGGCGGTCTGCCCGGTGTGCGGCCATCCGCTGGCCTTCTTCCAGGTGCTTTCGGAGAATTATTGAGCTTCTATACGGATCATGCAAAGGCCGCCGACGAACCCCTCATGGGTGTCGGCGGCCTCTTTATTGCCTAAAACGGCCTTGCGAAAAAGCGGTTGAACGCGAACTGGTCCGCGAGGATCAGCGTGCCCAGCGCCCCCGTATACCACGCAAAGGGCGTGAGCCGCCGGCCCGTGACGGCGCGCAGCATCACGCGGATGGAAAAGTAGCCCGACACCGCGGCGGCGGCGACGCCGGCGAATATGGCGCCGGCGGAAACGCCGCCCGTGCCGCCCCGCAAGAGCGCCGGCAGGTCGAAGACGACGGAGCCCAGTATCGCGGGTACCGAGAGCAAAAAGGAAAAGTCCGCGGCCTCCTTTTTTTCCATGCCCCGGAACAGCCCGCCCGCGATGGTGGCGCCGCTGCGGGAAACCGCGGGCAGAATGGATACGCTCTGCATGAGCCCGACCAGCAGCGCGTCGGCCGGGGTCATGGTCTGCATCGTCTTGCCGCCGCTTTTGGCGCGCTGCGCCAAGAGGAGCAGGCAGGCGGTGGCTAAGAACTCAAAGCCCAGCGAAAGCCCCGCGTAGGAGGCCTCGAAAAAATCGCGGAACAGCGCCGCCATTACCACTGTGGGGACGAGCGCCAGCAGCAGCATGCCCATCTTCTTTTGAAAGGGGTGGCGCAGGAGGTCCAGGAGCGTTTTCCGGTACACCGCGATCACCGCAAGCAGCGTCCCCAGGTGCAGCAATATGGTAAAGAACAGCGTGCCCCCGCTGAGCCCGAACAGGGTGTGGAGCAGCACCAGGTGCCCCGAGCTCGATACCGGCAGGAACTCGCACAGCCCCTGCACCAGCCCCAGCAGCAGCGCGACCAGGATCGGCATGGATTTTCCCTCCTTGCGCGGGCTCGCCCGCGTTCTATCCTATGCGGGGAGGGACGCTCCTTTTCTTTTGCGGGAAAGCAAAAGGAACAAAAGAAAGCGGACCTGTTTTCTGTTTATCCGGGGCGCGGGGACGGAACCCCCGCATCCTTCGTTCGTTCTTCCCGCATAAAAAAGGGCCCCGCGTTTTGCGGGGCGCCTTTTTCAATTGCTTTTTACCAGGTATTGTAAGTTGAAGAAACCTTGCTGACGTCCAGATACCCGATATAGCTCCCGTTGTCGTACCACGTGACGCAGATCATATTGCCGACCTGGCTGGTAACGGTAAGCGACGTGGTGTAGGAGGGGATATAACCCGCGACGGAGGTGCGGGAGGTATCTTTGTAAGCGGGTTCGTTCACATACCTTGTGCGGAGCCATACGGGGGAGCCCGCGGGATAGGTCATGTTGGTGCTGGTATTGGTCGTGCCGCCGTAATAGCCCATGGTGCTGGCGGGCACATACATCACGGTGCTGCTGCTTCCGAAGACGTTGTCCACGACGATCTGCAGCCAGGTGCCGTTGGTGGCGTTCGCCCAGACGGTTTCGCCCTGCGAGAGGTAGCCGGTCTGGTAGGTGCTCAGGGCGGTGGGCACGGAGTAGCAATAGTTATAGTTCGTAAGCGAGTACATCCAGGTGTTGAGGGTGGTAAAGCCCGACGTGCCGCTGGAGGAGGTGCTCACGGACAGAAGCGACGTATTCACATAGCCCGTCGTGCCGCCGTAGGAGATCTGCGTCCAGGAGCCCACGATGCCGGTGCGCGTGGCCGACTGGCCCTGGTACAGGTAGCCGAGTATGGTGGCTCCTGTGCCGGCGCTGCTGTATACGGGCGCCGTGGAGGTGGCATAGACGGTGCCGGTCACCGAGGACACGGTGCCGGTGGTGGGCGAGGTGAAGTAGGCCGCGTTCACGTAACCCTGCCTGCTGCCCAGCTGCACCTGGTACCAGCCCGTGTTGGTGGAGCCGAGGTAGGTGATGGAATCGCCCTTGCTGAGTTCGCCGAAGCTGCTGTACGCGGTGCTGGGGCCGGTGTAGACCCTGGCTGTCGTCAGCGCGTAGATGATGGTGCCGCTAGTTCCGGAGGTGCTGCCGGTATAAGCCGTCAGATAGGCACTCTGCACATACCCGGTCTGGCCGTTGTAGGAAATCTGCGTCCAGCTTCCGTAGGTGCCGGTCTTGGTGACCGCCTGCCCCGTCGTCAGATACCCGAGCGTGGAATAGCTGCTGTCGGGGCCCGAGCGGACGTATACGGTCGTGGTTGCGACTACCGTGGAGGCGGCGGCCGACGTGCCGGAGGCCGACAGATACGAGGAGTACACATAGCCGGTCCCCGTACCCCAGTTGATGATGGAGTAACTGCCGACGGTCCCTACGACGGTGGCGCTCTGGCCCGAAGTCAGCGTGCCGAGCTGCGCGTACGAGGAACCGGGCCCGCTGTATACGGGCGTGGTGGTGTTCGCCACGGAGGCGCCGCTGGTGACGGCACCCGAGTCCGTACCCTTATAGGCCCTGAGGTAGCTGGAGCTGACATAGGCCGTAGCCCCGTTATAACTGATCTTGGTCCATTTGCCCGATGTGCCGGTCTTGGTGGCGACCTCATTGGTGGTGAGGTACCCGAGTATCGCGTACTTGGTGCCCGGCCCCTTGCGCACATTGACGTTCGTGGTGGCGTATACCTTCGACGTTGCCGCCATGGCAGGCAAGGCCACCGCAAGCACGAACAGCATAGCCAGTGCCACTGCGAATACCCGGCGTGTAGCGGTTCCCTTCATGTCTGATCCCTCCTTGAAATTAGTCTGCGTTTCCCCTCAGTGCCGGCCCCATCCCATTGAGAGTTTCTTCGGTTTTACAAAGATTATACAGCCGCCGGCGGCTGAAAGAAACCGATCCATGGAAAGTTCATACATTATTTATAAGAGATACAAACTTTTCAGGTTTTTTCAAGATCCGAGGAGCACATACGCGGCGGGGTCGACGGATTTCCCGTCCTTGTACAGCGCGAAGTGCACGTGCGGCTCCATACCGCACTCGCTCACCGCCGTGCCGCCCACGTAACCCACGGTATCGCCGGCGTCCAGACGCTCGCCCTCGGCGACCGGCGGCTCCTTCATGAGGTTGCCGTAGAGGCTTACGAGGCCGCCCTCGTGCTCGACCTCCACGCAGAAGCCCAGCGCATTGTCTTCAAACACGCGCGTTACGGTGCCGCCGCGGATCGCCATGACCTCGGCGCCCGTCTTGGCCTTCAGATCCACGCCCTCATGCGTGGTCCATTGCTCCAGCGTTTCGGAATACAGCAGCGTATCCGCCGCGTATCCCCAGATGACCTCTCCCTGAACGGGCGGGGCGGCCTTCGCCGCCGGTTTCTTCGAGGGGGCGGGCGTCGCGCGGGCAGTGGGCGCGGGCGTCGGCGCCGCCGTGGGCGCGGGCAAAGCCGTTGCCGCGGGCGTAGGCCTTACGGCCTCCTGCAGGCGTTCATCCTCGCTGACGCCCGCCGCCTGCTCCATGGGCGTGGGCTCGGCCGGACCGGAATTCCCCGGCAGCAGCGCCACCGCCGCCGCTATGCCGATGCACAGGATGCAAAGACCCAGCACGACATAGAACCCCTGCTTTTTCAGAAACGCCGCAGTATTTTCCCTGATCGCCGCGGCGCGTGTTCCCTTGTGTTCCATATACGGTCCTCCTTTATAACGTTGCATCAACCCAAAAAGTTGCGCATCCTAAGTGTTTCCAATATAAAAAAGGTTATAACCTTCCGGCGTTCCGCAAAAGCCGGGATTACGGCCGTATTCGCCCCGAACCCGGATGGAAGGATGGATATCATTTCCGGCGTATCGCTTATGGCGGGCGGGCATACTAACGGCGAGGTGGGAACAGTGCTTTCTAGTACCGGGACAACCTTCATTGCCAGCCCCAATGAGAAAAAGCTCGAATTCAATCGGGCGGTCTTCAGTCCGGGCGACAGCAGAGCGGGGACTTCGGTTCCCGCTTTTGTTATCAAAAAAACGGCAAAGCCGTATTTTTTGAGCCGGCCAAATGCCTCGGCATTTGGCCGGGGGTTTCTCACGTTCACCTGCGCCTTCGGCGCGGCCGGTGAACGTGCAAGGAGTCAGGACCGGCGCACATGTCGCCGGTCCTGACGGATTGTATTGTGTTTCCTGAGTTTTTTGCGCGAGCGGGAGGACGGAGCCTCCCGCTATGCAAACACCAGGTATCGCCGCCCACGGCGGCGACGATTATTTTTCTATTTCATAATGGGCTCTCCCCCCCCCATTTCCCCTGGGGTACGAACGCTGCAAAAAAGCCGAGGATTCCTGCAAACGGCGTATGGTTTTGTTTCTCCCTGTTCACCTCTGAGAACCTATGCAGAAACAGAGTCACGTTAATCAAAAAGTCCAACGGAGCCCGCCCGTACCCCAGGGGGCGCGGGGGCGGAACCACCGCTTTTCAATAAGATAATCCTTCGTCGCCGCCCAGGCGGCGATACCTTTTATAAAACGGGGACGGGAGCCTGCTCCCGCCGCAGAGTACCGCTCCCGCGCAGGCCGGAAATTAAACAAAAAAATATTTGAAAGAAGTTTTTTGGGGCGCATATCTTCACCCGGCCGGAACATACTAAGAGCGAGGTAAGAACGGGTGCTTTTAGTGCCGGTGACGACCTTCACCGTCAACCGGCATGGAGGAAGCCTGACTGGATCGGGCCGCAGTTCATCCGGATGACAACAAACGCGGGAACAATTCGTTCCCGCGTTTTTGCTGTGCGCTGAACCCTGTTTATCGGCTTTGCCGCAAGACCTGCCATTTTCTGCATGCTCCGGAAGCGATTGCATAACATGGTACTACAGGTAAATCGAGGGAGGATTTTTTATGATCTACTGGGTCACTGTGGAGCCGAACGTCAACGTATACGTGAACGATCTGAATCCCCGGGGAAAGAACCCGATCCTTTTTCTGCACGGCTGGCCGCTTTCGCACCAGATGTTTGAGTACCAGTACAACACGCTCCTGCGCGAGGGCTACCGGTGCATCGGCATGGACATGCGCGGCTTCGGGTATTCCGATAAGCCGCTCTCCGGATACGGATACAGCCGCCTGGCCGACGACGTGCAGGCGGTGATTTCGGCGCTGGGGCTCACCGGCGTCACGCTCGTGGGGCACTCCACCGGCGGCGCAATCGCCATCCGCTACATGGCGCGGTACGGGCCGGCCGCCGTTTCCCGCCTGTGCCTGATGGCCGCCGCCGCCCCCAGCCTCATCCGCCGACCGACGTTCCCCTTTGGCCTGCAGGCGGGGGACGTGGACGCCATCATCGCGCAAACGCTCTCCGACAGGCCCCTCATGGTGAGCAATTTCGGCAAGCAGGTGTTCTACCAGCCCGTCACGCAGCCTTTCCTGGATTGGTTCTGCGGCCTGGGGATGCAGGCGTCTTCTACCGCCACCGCCGCCGTGTCCTACACCTGGCTCAACGAGGTCCTCTTCGACGACCTTCCGAGGATCGGCGTCCCGGCGCTCATCATGCAGGGCGTCCACGACGAGGTGGTGCTCTATCCGCTCGCCGTTTCGCTCAACGAGGGGATCCGCAGCTCCCGGCTCGTTACCTTTGAGGAGAGCGGCCACGGCCTGTTTTACGAGCAGAAGGAAAAATGCAACGACGAGCTGCTCCAGTTCATCGGTTAGGCCGCGGCGCCCCGGCCCGTGGGAAATTTTGTCCCGGATCGTTATTTTTTGCGCTTACTCAAGAGGAGGCGGAAAATATCGAAATAGTTCATAACAATGCCGCCAATGTCGCCGAACGATACAAAAGCAAAGGAAGGGAACCGTATGCTCTGGAAAGACAAGTATGAGCTGGGCGTCCCCGTTGTGGACGAGCAGCACAGGGAACTGTTCCGGCGGGTGGACGCCTTCATGCATACGCTGCGCTCTCCCCTTTCCTGGGAGGAAAAGGTAGAGAACGTGAACGAAACGCTGGAATTTATGAAAGGGTACGTCGTCGAGCATTTCCGCGACGAGGAAGCGTACCAGCAGAGCATCGGCTACCCGGGGTACCCCGCGCATAAGAAGCTGCACGCGGACATGATGCGTTACGTGGCGGAGGTCGCCGCGGAATACGAGCGCAGGGGCTTCGACGAGCAGCTCATGCAGCAGTTCGGCGGCAAGCTCCTGGCGTGGCTTATCAACCACGTGATGGCGGAGGATCAGAAGATTTCCGCCTATGCGAAGGAGAAAGGGGGCGAGGGTAATGCCCGATAAGCTCTACGGCCCGTTTTTGCAGGCGACCCGGGATGTGTTCCAGCTGATGCTGGATCTTTCGGACGTGTCCGACCGCCCCGCGGATACGTTCCTGTACGAGGATGCGCTGGATATTTCCATAGGCGTCACCGGGGACCTGGTGGGCGAGGTCGTCTACCGCTTCCCGCGCACGACGTCGCTGCGCATGGTCAGCATCATGAGCGGCATGGAGATCGATACGGTGGATGAGTTCGTCACTTCCGCCATAGGGGAGATCGCCAACATCATCAGCGGCAACGTCGTCACGCTGCTCAGCGGCGAAAGCCTCCGCTGCGATATCCTGCCCCCGGTGCAGAAAAAGGCGGACGAGGGCAGGGAATACGAGCTGCGCACGGCCTGCTGCCTGGGTACCGCCGTCGGCGACGTATGCCTGGATATCCGGCTCAATCCCGTGTCCTGAGCCGTGGCCGCCGGCAAACCCCTTCGTGGTTTGCCGGCGGGTTTTATTGTGTTTTCCAAACTTTTCAGTTTCAGGGAAATGCCGCCCCGTGGCCCCGCGCCGGGGGATGCGCGGCGCGCGCAACTGTGTTATCATAGGGGTTGCGGCGCTGCCGCAAAGCATCAAGCGGGGGAACCTCTATGAAACGCGCTTTATCCGGCTGCGCGCTGCTGCTCGCGCTGCTCCTTTCCGGCTGCGCGCCGCAGAAGGTATCGTCGGTGGGCTTCAACCTGGATACCGTCATCAGCATATCGGCCTACAACGTCCCCCAAAGCGTGGCGGACGACGCGCTCGCGCGGGTGGCGGGGTACGAGGAAAAGCTCAGCAAAACGATCGAGGGCAGCGACGTATGGCACATCAACCATGCGGACGGCCGGCCCGTCACGGTCGGCGACGATACGCGAAAGATTCTGGAGATGAGCGCGAAGACCAGCGCGGACAGCCTCGGCGCGTTCGATATCACCGTTGCCCCCGAGGTCGCGCTGTGGGATTTCAAGGCGGAAAATCCCGCCCTGCCCGACGCCGCCAAACTGGTTTCGGCGGCCAAAATGGTGGATTATACGAAGCTTTCGCTCTCGGGCAATACCGTGACGCTGCCCCGCGGCATGCAGATCGACCTCGGTTCCATCGCGAAGGGATACATCACCGACCGTATCGCGGAGTACTGCCGTGAGCGGGGCGTGAAAAGCGGCATCCTGAACTTTGGCGGCAACGTCGTGGTGATCGGCCGCCGGCCCGACGGGCAGCCCTGGAGCGTGGGCATACGCGATCCCGCGAACCCGGACGGCGAGCCCATTTACGTGGTGCAGGCGGCGGACAGCGCGGTCACCACCAGCGGCATTTACGAGCGCGGGTTCACGCTGAATGGCGTCCGCTACCACCATATCCTCGACCCCGAGACCGGGTGGCCGGTGCAGAACGAGCTCGCCTCGGTGACGCTGCTCGCACCCGATTCCTTTACCGCCGACGCGTATGATACCCCCTGCCTGGTCCTCGGGCTTGAGAAGGGGATGGCGCTGGCGGAATCCCTGCCCGGCGTGGAGGGGATCTTTATCGACAAGGACGGCCGCATCTATCTGACGAGCGGGCTCAAGAACAAGCAGGAAATGCACGAATAAGAAGAGGATATTGAAGAACCGGAGGATGTGAAGATGCCCAATCCCTGGGAGGAGATCCCGCTGGAGGTCTATGAGGCGCATATGTCGCTGCCCGGGGTGGCGCAGCTTCAGGCGCTGGAGCGGCTGACGGAGGCAAGGCTTGCCGCGTACCCGGCGCGCACGGTGATGATCTGGGGCGTGGCCGGCGGCACCGGCTTTGCCGCGATCGACCCCGCCGAGGTCGACCATGTGACGGGAGTGGACGTCAACGCCGCGTATCTCGAAAGCTGCCGCTCGCGGTATCCCGCGCTCGCGGACCGGCTGACGCTCCTGCGGGCCGACCTGCGGTTTCCCGCCGAGCTGCCCCGCGCCGGGCTCCTGATCGCGGACCTGTTCATCGAATACATCGGCATCGGGGCGTTCTGCAGCCGCATTCGGGAGTGCCTGCCGGATACGCTGTGCTGCGTCATCCAGCGCAGCGCGGAGGAGGCGTTCGTATCCCCCTCGCCCTATGCGGAAAGCTTTGCGGGCATCGGCGCGCTGCATACCGATATCGAGGAGGGCGAGCTCACCGTCGCGCTCCTGGGAAGCGGGTATGGGCCGCTTTACCGGGAGGAGGTCCGCTTGCCCAACGGGAAGCGCCTGGTCCGCCTGGATTATACGAGAATGCCGGACGAACCGGACTTCGCCGAGCCCCGGAAAATCAGAAACCGCGCCCGCGCGCGAAAGGGCCCGATACAAGGCGGCTAAAATGGAAGAACCTTCCGGGCGGCCGAAAACGGCGCAAGGCGGGCGCTGGGATTCCCGGCGGGGTTTGCGCGCCGGCCGCCCTATCCGTTATACTGGAACTTGTATGAATCGATCCGTATCGGGGGCGCGCATATGAAGATCTGCACAAAATGCGGAAAACAGCTCGCGGACAACGCGCTGTTCTGCAATGCCTGCGGCGGCAAAGCCGCGGAGTGGGAAATGCCGGCGGCGGCTCCTTTGAACGCGCCCGCCTGCCCTTCCTGCGGCGCGCCCGTCAAAAGCGGGGCCGTTTTCTGCACCGTCTGCGGCGCGAAGCTGGCGGCGGGGTCTCAGATTGCACCCGCCGTGCGTCCCGCTCCTAAGCCGGGTACGGCGGCCGCGCACCGGCGCGTATTCGCGCGCCGCAACAAAAAGTGGATCTATATCGGGGCCGCGGCGCTGGCGCTGCTGCTCGTTTTCGTATTTGCAAACGGCGGCGGCTCGGAGGAAACGGCCGGATATGCTTCGGGAGGGTACCGTTCGGGGAGCGCGGGCGGATATTCCGCCTACCCGTCCAATCCCTCCAATCCGTCCCTCACCCTGCCCGATCCCTTCCCGGACGACTCCGCGCCGGATTACGGGATTACCGAGACTTCGCAGATCTGCCCGTCCTGCCACGGCAGCGGCACCTGCCCCATCTGCAACGGCACGGGCCAATACAGCATGTACGGGCAGGAGCTTACCACCTGCACCGCCTGCGGCGGCACGGGCATATGCTCCGTATGCGACGGAAAGGGCAGAGTATAGCCGCGCAAACGCGGGCGTTTGCACGGGAGGGATTATATTGTGTTTCCTAAGTTTTAGAGTTTCAGCGGGACGGCGAATGCCGTCCCGTCAGACCGTCAATAAACCCATTCGGGTTTATTGACGGGTTCTTCTCATGCAGGTTCGCTCACCGCTCACCTGCATGCAAGGTGTCAAAACTGACGCGCATGTCGTCAGTTTTGACGTATTTATATTTGCGCGTGCCCTAAAGTTGCTCTGTTTCGCGGGTCGGCGGGGCGACCCGCTTGTGCAGCATTTTTTCATTTCCCTGCAAGCAAATTTTCTTCTGGAGGGTTTTTTGACAAGCTGGCGGGACGGCGAATGCCGTCCCGTTTTGGTATAACGGAGACGCTGATATTTCCGCATATTTTCCGTTCAGGCACAATATTTATGTAGACAAGGAAGTATAAGGCTGAAACGCTGCAAGGAGGGACCCGCATGGAGGAGGCGTGCCTGCGCATCGGCGACACGGCGCCCGATTTTACCGCCAACAGTACGATGGGGCCCATCAGCATGTCCCGTTACAAGGGCATGTGGGTGATCTTTTTTTCTCATCCCGGGGATTTTACGCCGGTATGCACGACGGAATTCCTCGCCTTCGCCAACGCGGTCGATCAGTTCCGCCAATTGAACGCCTACCTGATGGGCCTGAGCGTGGACAGCAACAGCTCGCACCTGGGCTGGCTCAACACCATCACGGATGCGACGGGGACCTACATCCCCTTTCCCGTCGTGGCCGACCGTTCCGGCGACGTCGCCCGGCTGTACGGCATGATGGCCCCCGCCGTAAGCACCGAGCAGACCGTGCGCTCGGTCTTCATTATCGATCCGCGGCAGATCATCCGGGCCATCCTGACCTACCCCCCGACCAACGGCAGAAGCATCCCCGAGATCCTGCGCCTGCTCGCGGCGCTCCAGTTTACCGACAGGACCGGCCTTGTCACCCCGGCCGACTGGCAGCCGGGGGATCCCGGCATCGTGCCCGTGCCGCAGACCTATCAGCAGATGCTCCAGCGCTCCCGCGATCCTTCCGCAGAGGGCCTCACCTGCAAGACGTGGTATCTGTGCTTCAAGGACGAGAGCGGGACCTAAGGCGGCAGCATGCGCCCCGATGCCCCGTTTTGCTGGAAAATCCGCCAATGTAGCACGGCTGACCGTAAGCCGCCCAACAGGGGCTTTTTACCGGCGGCACGAGAGAACCCGCAAAGACATAGAAAATAGATATAGAAAAGGGACGGCAAAACCATCCCTTTTTTGTTACTCAAGGTATCGCCGCCTGCGGCGGCGACGAGGGAGTATTTTATTTCATAGCGGGAGGGCTTCGCCCCCCGCTCCCCCTGAGGTACGGGGCCTTTCATACCCCATCTAAGCATAGGGCGGGGTTATCCCCACCGCTATTCAAAATCTCGGAATACCTTCCGTCAGCGGCGCTCCGCCAGCTTCATGAGCCGCGCGTACGCGTCCTCCCATGCGTCGGTATGGTGCGGGGCATATTCCTCCACCTCCACGGAATCGCGCACCACCTGGCGCACGTCATCGATGCCCTTGAGCTCGCCGAGCGCGACCGCCTGCATCAGGAGGTTGCCGATGCACGCGCCCTCGGTGGGGCCGGTGACGACGGGGCGGTCGATGGAATCAGCGGTCATCTGGTTGAGGAGTTTGTTCTGTATGCCGCCGCCAACGATATTGAGCGCGTCCAGCCGCGCGCCCTTCATGCCTTCCAGCACGCCCAGGGCCCAGCGGTACTTGAGCGCCAGGCTCTCGTAGACGCAGCGGGCGACTTCGCCCACGGTTTCGGGCACGGGCTGCGCGGTCGCACGGCAGTAGGTCTGGATTCGCTTCACCATATTGCCCGAACCGAAGAATTCACCGTAATCCGGGTCGATCACGGAACGGAAGGGGGCGGCCTCCCGCGCCGCCGCGACGATATCGTCCCAGGAAAGCCGCAGGCCCTGCCTCTGCCAATCGCGCCGGCACTCCTGTATGAGCCATAGCCCCATGATGTTCTTGAGCGGCCGGAACCCGCCCTGCACCGTGCCCTCGTTGGAGAAGTTGGCGCGGAATACGTCCTCTGTCACCACGGGCGCGCCGGTTTCCACGCCGAACAGGCTCCACGTGCCGCTCGAGCAGAACGCGAAGTTGCCTCGGCCGGGGATTGCCGCCACCGCCGACGCGGTATCGTGCGTGCCCACCGCGGCGAACGCCGCGCGGCCCACCGAAAGCTCCTCCGCCGCGTCCTTCAGGAGCCGGCCGCGCAGCGTGCCCGCGCGGTCGATCCTTGTGAAGATGCGCTCGGGCAGCCCCAGCGCGCGGATGGTCTCGCGGTCCCAGTCCTTCGCAGCAGGGCTGTAGAGCATGGAGGTCGTGACGTTGGTGTACTCGCTCGCCTTTTCGCCCGTAAAGAAATAGCCCAGAAGGTCCGGCATCAAAAGGAGCGTCTCGGCGTTTTCCAGCGCCGCGTCGCCCTCCAGCTTCCTTCTGTACAGCTGATAGATCGTGTTGAAGTTCATGCTGGCGATGCCCGTCCGCTCGAACAGCGTCTCGTGCGGCACCACGGCGTGCACCGCCGCGAGATCCGCGTCCGCCGCGTACCGGTAGCAGCGCGGGCTGCCTAAGAGCGCGCCGTTTTTGTCCAGCAATCCGAAGTCCACGCCCCAGGTGTCGATGCCGAACGCGTCGAGATCGCCCTCGCCCAGCTTCGCGTACGCCCCGAAGGCGGCTTTCATCTGCTGGCAGAAATCCAGCGCGTTCCAGTACAGCACGCCGTTGAGGGAGACGAAGTTGTTTTCGAAGCGGTGCAGCTCGGTCAGCGTGATGCGCTTCCCGTCGAAACGCCCCAGGATGCCGCGCCCGTTCGACGCGCCCAGGTCAAAGGCAAGCAGATGCAGGTTCGACATAAAGGATGCTCCTTTATAAAGTATGGGGATGGGATACGATACGAGGGACGCAGGGGCTCGGTCCACAGTTCGCACAGGTCGCGCGGCGTCGCGGCAGGAGCCGCTTCCTTGCGTTCCCGCGCTCACTGGGCCTCTGCTTCGCTTTCTCCGACACAGTCGGCGCTCAGCTACGGCCTCCTGCACCCCGGAGAGGGATATTTCTGGTGGCCCACCAACGATTTGTTCCATAATGATGGGATGACAAGGGTAAATAGAATAAACCCCTGCCGGGGGTATGGGGGCGGGAGCCCCCATGTCCCCCGTAAATCCCGCGTCTTATGCTATCGGGTTCGCGTGTTCCAGCAGATATTTCTCTGCCTCGGCGTTCCAGAGCTGGTTGTGCTTGACGACCAGCTCGTGCAGGGTCTTGAACACGGGGTCGGTCTTGCCGAGCTCCGCGAAATCGTCGATGGCGGTGAGGGGCATGCTGATCTGGGTGTAGATGAGCTTCTTGCCGCCGGGGATATGGGGGAGGTTCTTGGTGGTTTCGGCGACGGCGTCGAGCCCGCCCACGTGGGTGATCATGGCGGAGGGGTTGAGCCGGCCTGCAGCCATCATCTTTATGGCCTCGCGCATGTCGCTGGTATTGCCGCCCGAGGTGCCGACCAGGTGATGGGAGGCGTAGTGGACGTTGTAGAAATTGAACTCGGCCTTGAACTGGGTGTTGGAGGGGCCGGCGAAAAAGTTGAGGCAGCCGTCGGGGCCGAGGATGGCATCGCCCTGCTCGACGACGGGTTTCACGGGCGCGAAGACGATGGCGTCGTCGAAGCCGGTGCCGCCGGAAAGCTCCAGGAGCCTGGCGACGGGGTCGGCCTCCTTGGCGGTGTTGACGTAAACGAGGGTGATGCCGAGGGACCTGGCGTGCTCGACGGTGTAGATGCTTTCGGCGCGGGCGAGGCGGGCGTCGTCGATATCGGTGACGACGATGAGGGAGGGCCTGCGGTCGCAGTGCAGGGCGTAGTCGATGGCGCCCAGGCCCATGGGGCCGACGGAGGCGAGAAGCGCCAGCTTGCCGCCCTCCACGATACCCATCTGATGCTCATAGCTGCCGGGCTTGGTGTGGTACATGGCGTGGTAGGTGCCCACGATGCAGCTCACGGGCTCGGCGAGGGAGCCGTAGAAGAACACGTCGGAATCGTAGCGGAACAGGCAATCCATCTCCATGGTCTCCATGGGGATGTTCACATAGGTGGCGTCGCCGCCGCAGTTGCGGTAGGAGTAACCGGGCGCCTGGAGGGAACCCTTGTAGAAGTGCGCGGGCTGGATGGCGAAATGGTCGCCGGGCTTGAACTTATGCTGCCACTTCGCGCCGACCTCCACGATCTCGCCGCAGAACTCGTGGCCGATGATGACGGGGTTCTCCGCAACGTCGTCGGGCACCCGCTTATGCTTGGCGCCCTGGATGGTCGCTTTATAGGAGCTCATGCAGATGCTGTCCGAAATGACTTTCGCGCGCACCTCGTCGGACTTTAACGGGTCAAGCTCGAATTCCTCCAGCCGGAGGTCGTTTTCGCCGTAGAGCCGCACCGCCTTGGTTTTCATAACAATTCCTTTCCGGGCAAGCGCCCTTGAGAACTTAACGATTTTTTAATTGCTTTTCAAAAGCAACGCGCCCTAAAATATCCTTTTTTCGCCCCGCTCATGCGCGATGAGCGCCCAGGCCGCGTCGATGAGGTTAGAAAACTGCGGGTCCTCCATCGCCTTGCACACAAAATCCTGGCGCGGGGAATTGATGTCCTCGCCGCTGATTTCAAACATGCCGTATTCCTTGCAGAGGCCGCGCAGACGGTCGAGCTGGCCGCGGGTGTTGCGCGGCGGCATATAGGTGACGGCGCGCACGCCGTACTCCTTCAGGGTATCGAACAGCGCGGGGAGAAAATCGTCCTCGAACTTCTGGGCCGCCTTGTCGCCGGTGACGCTGTCGGTGATGTCGCCCAGGTACGCGTAGCAGAGGACGGCGCCGATGTGGTCGGCAAAGTTCACGGCTTCCCGGAGGGAAAGGCACTCGCCGCCCGCGGGGATGAAGATCTGCGGCACGAACGCGCTTTTGAGGATGCCCAGCACGTCGTAGGCGTAGAAGGGATAGGCTTCGTCGCGCAGCAGGCCCTTCTGCTTTTCGCTGAGCGCCACGCCCAGCCTGCCGAGGAGCGCAACGAGCGGCTCGCCGCGGCCTGCGCTTGCGATGAGCTTCTGCGCCAGGGCGAACATCAGGTGCCGCTCGGTGACGGAGCCGCCGTCGCCGTACTCCGAAAGGGGAAGCACGTCCCGGTCAAAATCGAGGCGGATCCCGTAAGGGGAAACCAGCCGGTCGATGGAGCCGGTCATTTTGCGGTTGCGGGCGTTGCGGCGCTCGCGCAGAGGAGCGAAGTAGGTCTGCACCTCGTCGATACGGCCGTGCGGCACGGCGTGCATCGTCATGTAGCTGACGCCGGCCTGGTCGGGGTTATTGGTGCGCAGGGCTTCGAAGGGGGTGCCCGCCATGCTGACGCGGCACTCCAGACCCACGGTGGTGGGCAGGTCCGCGATCTTGCCGGCGGCGAGAAACTCCTTCGCGCCGCCGATGCTGTCGTGGTCGATGATGCCGGCGGTGCACAGCCCCGCTTCCCGCGCGAAGTAGACCGCCGCAGTGGGCGAGTAGGGGGAAAAGGAATAGGTCGTGTGGATGTGGTTGTTGATATAGCGTGGGTCGGGCGCCGGAAAGCGCGCCGTGCTCATGAGCGTTTCCAGGGCCTTGAGACGTTCGTCCTTGGTGGGGCGGTTCAGCGCCGCCAGGAGTTCCTGATTCATAGCGTGCACCTGTTTCCCTTGTTGTATGGGGCGGCAGCGCTGCCGCGCCCGCTCTTTATCCTTACCCGGTTTTTATGCCTTCAATCCCCGCGGCCTAGTGCAGCATGCTCTGCCCGCCCGTCACGGGGATGGCCTGGCCGGTCTCGTAATCCTGCTCCACGGCGTAGAAAATGGCCTTGGCGACATCCCCGGGGAAGCAGCCGCGGCGCATGGGCACGAGGCTCTCGTAATGCCGCTTGACGTCCTCGGCCGTCTTGGCGCCGGGGACCTTGCCCGCTTTCAGATACTGCACGAAGAGGCCGCGCTCGGGGTCCATCCACAGGGGGCCGTCCAGGAAGTTGCCGGGGCAGACCGCGTTCACCTTGATGCGGTAGGGGCACAGCTCGAGCGCGAAGCTCTCCACCAGGCCGATGCCGCCGAACTTGCTGCCCGCGTAGGCGAAATTCTTGTTGGAACCCACGAGACCGCTCTTGGAATTGATTTCGATAATATCCCCGCTCCACGCCGGGTTCGCCTCGTGCTGCGCCTTCATAACGGCCGACGCGTACTTGGTGCAGGTGAAGAACGCCGTGTAGTTGATCGCGGTGACGAACTCGAAATCCTTCTTCTCCAGCTCCTCGAGGCTGCCCGCCCTGAGCACGCCCGCGTTGCTGATAAAGAGATCCAGCCCGCCGAACCGTTCCACCGCCGCGCCGATCATCGCCGCGACGCTTTCCTCATTGGATACGTCGGCTTTTACGGCGAGCGCCCGGTCCCCCAGGCTCCCGGCGACGGTTTTCGCCAAAGGCTCGTTGAGGTCCGCAATCACCACGCTCGCTCCCTCGCGGTAAAGCGCTTCCGCAATGCCGCGGCCGAAGCCCTGCGCGCTCCCGGTGACCACCGCGATCTTTCCGCCCAGCCGGCCCGGCGTGCGCGGGCGGCTGCCCGCGTTTTCAGCGGCAAGCCGCTGCCATTTTCCCATATCGATCATGTTTGTTCCGCCTCCTTTACGCGCCCTGCGCATAAAACGATTCTTTCCTGTTTACAGCATACCACAACAGAATACGTATGCAAAATATTTTCATCAGGAATGTTGCAACTTAACAAGATCGTGCAATTCGGCCACAAGAACAGAACATTCATTGCGGATACGGGAACGAACGTGCTATGATGCCGGTAAGAATACGAAGGGAGGCCGTGCGCGCATGGAAACGCGGCACCCGCGGCGGGTCATGATCGTGGAGGACGACGCCGTCATCGCCAAGAGTATCGCGGCGGGGCTCTCGCGCTGGGGATATGAGCCCTGCCTCGCGCGGGATTTTTCGCGCGTGGAGGAGGAGTTCGAAGAGACGGCGCCCGATCTGGTGCTGATGGACATCGGCCTGCCCTATTACAACGGGTACTACTGGTGCGAGCGGATCCGCGCGCGCTCAGAGACGCCGGTGGTGTTCCTCTCCTCCCGCGGGGAGGATATGGATATCGTGATGGCGATGCGCATGGGCGGGGACGATTATATCGTGAAGCCCTTTTCCGTGGAGGTGCTCGCCGCCAAGCTGGAGGCGGTGCTGCGCCGAAGCGGCGGCGCGGTGCCGGACACACTTTCCGGCTTCTGCGGCGCGCGGCTGGACGCGGGGGAGGGGTGCCTCAACACGCCGGAGGGGAAGCTGCCCCTCACCAAGAACGAGCTGCGCATCCTGCAAACGCTGCTCACGCATAAGGGGCAGGTGGTGCCGCGGGAGGAGATCATGCTGCGGCTCTGGGACAGCGACAGCTACATCGACGACAACACGCTGACCGTCAACATGAACCGCCTGCGCAAAAAGCTCGAAACCGTACGCCTCGGCGGCTGCATCGTGACGCGCAAGGGGGAGGGGTACCTGCTCCATGACGAATGAGCGTAAGGGCGCGAAAAGGCCCCGGAAGCCGGAGGGCGCGCGCCTGTTTTTCCGGGCGCTTCGGGGATACGCCGGCTGCCGGAAGACGCTGTTCCTCTTTTATCTTTTCTCTGCGGGGGCGGCGGCTGTGTTCTGGCTTTTAAACGGCGCCGCGGCGGGGGATGTGCGGTATTGTCTGCTGCTGATGACGGCGGTCCTGATCGTGATCGTTGCGTTCGACTTCCCGGCGGTATACGCGCGGCTGACCTCGCTTTGGGAGATCGGGGAGAATCTGAAGCAGTTCGAGCAGGAGCTTCCCGGGGGCGGCGACGCAGCGGAGCGCGCGTACCGCGCCATCGCCCAAGGGTACAAGGCGCGCGCGGCGGACGAGATGGAGGCGCTTTCGCGCACGCACGCCGTGACGATCGACTACTTCACGCTCTGGATGCACCAGATCAAGACGCCCATCGCCGCCATGCGGCTGCTGCTGGAGGGAGGGGACGCCTCCCCGGCGCAGCTGGGGCGGCAGCTTTTTGAGGTGGAGCGCTACGCCGAGCTCGCCATGCAGTACGTGCGCGCGGCGGATATCGCCGCCGACCTTGTGCTTGCGCCCTGCCCGCTCGAGCCCATCGTGCGGGACTGCATCAAGAAGTACGCCCCGCTGTTCATCGGCAAGGGCCTTTCCGCCGAGGTTTCGCCGCTTTCCCTCGCGCCCGTGACCGACGCGAAGTGGTTCGCGTTCCTGTTCGAGCAGCTGCTCTCCAACGCCGTAAAGTATACGTCGGCGGGCGGCGTGCGGGTATACGCCGAGGACGGCGCGCTTTTCATCGCGGATACGGGCTGCGGCATTCGCCCGGAGGACCTCGCCCGCGTGTTCGAAAAGGGGTTTACCGGCGGGAACGGCCGGCTGGACCGCCGCGCCAGCGGCATCGGGCTCTACCTTACGCGCCGGGTGGCGGACGCGCTGGGCATCGCGCTCACGCTCAGCTCCGCGCCGGGGCGCGGCACGGCGGCGCGGCTGGCGTTCCCGCGGGACCCGCCGGCCTTTGAGTGACAAAACTGTAAGGTACGGGCCGGAAATTGTAAGCCGGTTCGATGGCAGCCGCCCCCGGTTTCCTGATATGATGGCTCCATAAGCCGACCGCCGGTGGCAAAAAAGAGGTGCAAATATGGAGCTGCTTAAGATCGACGCCGTCCGGCGCGTATTCAATACGCGCCTGGGGCAAAAACCGTGCGTGGCGCTCAAAAGCGTGAGCTTTGAGGTGTGCGCGGGGGAATTCGTGGCCATCATGGGCCCCTCGGGCTCGGGAAAGAGCACGCTGCTCAACATCATCGCGTCGCTGGACAAGCCCAGCGGCGGCGACGTGTACCTGGGGGGCAGGAGCCTCAAATCCATCCCTGAGCGGGAGCTTGCGGAGTTTCGGCGGGACAACCTGGGCTTCGTGTTCCAGGAGTTCAACCTTTTGGATACCTTCTCGGTCAAGGACAATATCCTGCTGCCGCTGGTGCTGGCCCGCACCCCCGTCGCCGAAATGGAGGAACGGCTCGTCCCCGTTGCGCGGGAGCTTTCCATTGACGAGCTTCTCAACAAGTTCCCTTACGAGATCTCTGGCGGGGAAAAGCAGCGCGCCGCCGTCGCCCGCGCCGTCATCACCAACCCGCGGCTGCTGCTTGCGGACGAGCCCACGGGTTCCCTGGACTCCCGCGCTTCGGCCGGCCTTTTGGAGCGGTTTTCCGCCCTCCACAGGAACGGGCGCACGATTCTGATGGTGACGCACAGCGCCCTGGCCGCCAGCCACGCCGGACGCGTGCTCTTTATCCGCGACGGCGAGATATTCAGCCAGCTCTACCGCGGCGAGGACGGCGACCGCGCCTTTTACGAGCGCATCGTGTCGAGCCTCACGGTGCTGGAGGACGGGGGCGCGGCCGATGCGTAAGACGTTCTATTTCAGCCTCGCCGCCGCCAACGTCAAGCGCAGCCGCGAGGTGTACGTTCCCTACTTTATTGTCGCCGCCGTCATCAGCGGCGTGTATTTTCTGATTCTCGGCATGATCTTTTCCCCCGGCCTTACCAACCTCCCCGGCGGCGAAACCGCGCAGACCGTGTTTATCATGGGCATCTGCCTGTTCACCGTCTTCGCGTACCTGTTCATGCTCTATGTAAACGCCTTCCTCGTCAAGCGGCGCAAGAAGGAGTTCGGGCTTTACAGCGTCCTGGGCATGAACCGCCGCCAGGTGGCCCGCGTCCTCATGTGGGAGAACCTAGTGGTGATCGGCGCGGGCACCGTGGCAGGCATCCTGATTGGGTGCGTTTTCGGGCGGCTTCTTTTCATGCTGCTGATGCGCATGCTCCACGCCGCCGCGGGCAGCACCTTCCGGCTTCCCTTCGTCGCCTTCGCGGGGACGTTCGCCCTGCTTTTCGCCGTCTTCGCCAGCGCCTCCCTGTACAACGGCGTCCGCATCCGCGTGACGGATACCGCGGAGCTTCTGCGCAGCGACCATGCCGGCGAGAAGCGCCAGCGCGCCGTCGTCCCCACCGCCGTACTCGGCGCTCTCCTGCTGGCCGGGGCCTACTATGTCGCGCTTACCGCCGACGAGGTAAGCGTGGCGATAAGCTTTTTTTTCCCCGCCGCGATGGTCGTAATCATTGCGACGTTCCTGCTCTTCAGTTCCGGCAGCACCGCGTTTTTGCGCCTGCTGCGCCGCTGCAAGCGGATCTACTACAAGCCCGAGAACTTCATCGCCATTTCCTCCATGCTCCACCGCATGCGCCAGAACGCGCGCGGCCTCGCTGTCATCTGCGTGTTTTCCACCATGCTCATCGTCACCGTGGCCGGCACGTCCTCCCTCTACCTGGGGCAGGAGGAGATCCTCCGCGCCAATTATCCCTATGATGTGCGCATGAGCCTGTCCCCTGCCGAAGAGGGCGCCGATCTTACGGAGATCGTGGATTTTCCCGCCGTGGACCGGGAACTTGGCGAGCTCGCGGCGAAGTACGGCGTGACCCTTTCCGCTTCCGCGGACAAGCTCGTGGATGAGGCGGACGCGCCCGAGTTCAACCCCGGCAAGATCGTGCGCAGGAAGAACTCGCAGTTTCTCCAGCTCCAAAACGCCATCGTGCTGGACCGGATGCTGATGCTGGACGTCGGGGGCGACGACGCGCAGGCGGAAGCCTTCGCGGACGCCTTTAAGATATATATGAGCCATGCGTACGGCGACGTCGCGGCCCCGCGCATGTCGGCGATTTACGACGCCCGCACCGAGGGCTACGCCGTTTACGGCGGCCTGCTCTTTTTAGGCGCGTTCTTCGGCGTGCTGTTCCTGGCCGTGACCGTCATCATGATCTACTTCAAGCAGATCACCGAGGGGCAGGAGGACAAGGAACGCTTCTCCATCCTCCAGAAAGTCGGCATGCGGGACATCGACGTCAAACGCACCATCGACCGCCAGATCCTCTGGGTCTTCTTCCTCCCCCTGATCGGCGCGCTGATGCACGTCCTTGCCGCAAGCCGGATGATCGCCAAGATGCTGGAGGGTTTCGCGCTTTACAACACCGGCCTGACGCTTAACTGCGTGCTCGCGGCCTCCGCCGTGTTCGCGCTCGTGTACCTGCTCGTATACCGCCAGACCGCCGGCGTCTACTACCGCATGGTGAGAAGGCAGCCTGAGAGGACGGAATAGAAGATATAAAAACGGAGGATGTGGGGGTTCCACCCCCACTCCAGGCCGTCGACAAACCCCCTTCGGGGTTCGTCGACGGTTTTTCTCATGCAGACCTGGCGTAGCAGGCCTGCATGCAAGGTGTCCAAGCTGACGCACATGTCGTCAGCTTGGACGGATTTTATTGTGTTTCCTAAGTTTTTGGGCTTCA
>Ga0255336_100543_pt1 | contig 54546 bp, 57 predicted proteins | sample MeOH1_35cm_T3_17_FD_189102 | JGI IMG/M metagenome (GOLD analysis project Ga0255336, IMG submission 189102) | Sandy soil microbial communities from University of British Columbia, Vancouver, Canada - MeOH1_35cm_T3_179 | ecosystem: Engineered > Artificial ecosystem > Sand microcosm > Unclassified ... | reverse complement strand
TTTGGAAAAATCGAATTTCAAGACGAAGTACTGTCCCGGTTTCACGTAATTTTCCTTTTCTGCTTGTCTTTGGTCGATATCTTTTTGCACATCGAGACCCTAGAGTGATTGAAGTAAGTTCTCACGTTCAAGGCAATTAAGGATATCGTTGCATACCTTGTAGAGTGATTGATGTTCACCTGCATACTGAAGACCGTGGAAATGTTCCAGCATGCTTACCGTCAATGTTTTGCCAAACCGACGTGGGCGGCAGAAGAGCATGGAATTGTCGAGTTCGTGCAACTTGAAGATATAGCGAGTACGATCGAAGTAAGCCTGGCCCTCTCTCCGTAGAAGATTGGAAAAATTCCCATCTAATCCGGATCGGAAGTGCTTCAGTTTGCCGTTAACTATCAGGCTCCTATTACCGACTCGGGTTCTCTTTGGTAAAGGCGCTATGTCGGTGTGAGGCGGACTCTTTCTCTTCCTCGTGTTAGCGTCTGCAGTGTGTTCTGTTGCCATAATATGGATTAGTGTAAAGAGAACAACAAAAGGTGCGAGTTCGGTGGACTTACCAATGCTGGTATCTTGCTTCTTCCCCGCGATATTCCTTGCCAGACCCGCGAGTGCTTCGCTGGGCCCAATAGGCAGATTGCATTTATTTTCGAAGAATTCCACGTTACCAGCTTTCATCAAGAAAACCATCCCCGAGATGCATGCCGCTTTGAATTTTTCAAGTGCGTCACCTTTGAGCTGTTTCGGTTCGTTCTGTTGGATCCACTCAAGCAGCTCGTCCGCATCCCACTCTTTGATCTCCTCGACTGTGGGCTTTGCCTGGCCGGCCTGCTTGGGGTTATGTTGTGGAAAGGAGTCCATGGCGGTTGATAGGACGGCGGGACGTAGGTAGAAGCGAGCACAGCAGGTGGAGGAAGCTGGCATAGGAAACAGGCGTCGGAGGCAGGCGTAGGAAGCAGGTGTAGGAGTGGCGGCAGAGGGCAAGCGAGTGGAAAGAGAAGGCGAAATTGCCAACCAGTAGACGGTCAGGATGATGAACCAGCTCGACTGAATCAGAGTGACTGATTCCACAAAAGGAACTCGGAGTTTGGTGGGACTCGCTGCCACAACGGCCCGAAGGGGCTGAGGATACGATGTGAGCTTCTTCCTACTCTTGCTCCCCTGACCGAAGCCTGCTCAGTGTGGTAGGGCTCGTTGGGCCGCCCGGGGGGGAGGGCGAGCTATTGACGGAAGTGGAGGCAGGTCGAGCCTATGTGCAGAAGTCGCTGATCGACCGACCACCTGCGAAAGGCTCAGAATGATGATTTAAGTAATCAGGCACGCTGTATTGATGAAGCTGTGCGCTCTATGATGAAGCGGAAGCTTTTAAGCGCTCATAACCTGATGAACCTGATGAACCAAGCAGTGTGATGATGTGTTGACCAAAGTATGGACTGGTCACGTGATTGTTGAGCAGTTGACCTGGTGATGGTGCCCTGAGCCAGTTGACCCTGAGCCAGTTGACCGAGGATGAGGTCGAGCCAGTTGACCCTGGTGATTGGTGAGATGGTCACGTGATGCAGAGCTGGATAATTGAGAAATAGCGCCAACACAGCGCCAACACAGAGAGAAAGTATGAGTATGAATGAGATGGATGATGTTGATGTCTGAGGGTGCCTGAGCAGCAGATATTTATCTGTCTGGTGTGCCAGAAGTGCTTGGCAGGACCATTCACAGAATTGAATGAAGAGACAGCCGCCCAGCGCTGCGATTGGCTGCAGTACCCAAGATCTTGGCGATGGCAAACCTCACAGCCAACCAGAGCCCTTGATTTACAACCCCTCCAGTGATTCCTGAACCACCGTGTTCAACATGATGGCTGCTTGATCTTGCAAATAGGTCTACAGTGCCAAGCAAGAAATCTGCCACGAGCTCACTCTTGCACAGACACAGCTGGTCCGACCGCGGTCCAAGGGGGGACAATATAATGGACGTCCTACCTCGCCGCTTTTTCACCACCTTCCACCCTTCAGAGTTCTCTTGACCAGTTTAGTTCTTTCACGGCCGCCTTCTGAGTTGCGGCGCGGAGCACGCTGTGTCAAGAAGACGAACCAAGACAGCCTAAACCGGCAGTGACCACCCTAAGTTCCGTCGCGCAGGCGTCCCTCTGATGCTCAAACCACCGTCATTCCACGATGAGCTCTCCCACCTCAGATCAGCTATGGTGACCTTCACCCTGCCTATTTTGGTGATTTCATTCCCTCAACAAAAGCTGGTTGTGAATCATAAACACATGGCGCGCCTGGCGAATAGGAAATCACGTGATTTGGTGAAGCGGGGGTCGCGAATAACCATGAGACCCCAAGGCTTTTGCCCAGCCAGATGGGCATCTGCCTGTCCTCTCGTTTAACAACTCTCTTCCACCGAGTCTTTCTTTTGTGCTCCCTCGGATGGATGTTTGTGGTTAGAGTTCTTTGCTACTCTTCACTCCTTCAGACTTTCTAACACGGTGAAGCCCTTCACCACCATGAAGGCCCCCGTCTGCCTTCCTGCTCTTCTAGTGACCAGATGTCCGGATCGAAAACAGTGAGTTGTCATTCTCCTCACGTGTCGCCAGAGTGGTTCCTACGGTGGAAGATAGCTAACGAAGTGCGTATCATAGGACCGCGCCCTTGACACAGGTGGAGAAAGCTCTAGCCATTCAGAGGATCGTCAACATGAAGGCACTCTTGACGACAATAATCAGTATGAAGAATTCTTCATCGAGAAAGATCTCGGGCTTGAACACACAAGTGAACAGCCTAGAGTGAGCTTTCCCATCTCGTCATCCAGTAAAGAGGCCGGAAGATTCTCGACAGTGCTCCCCAGTGTCAAGGACTTTCTCAACTGGCAAAAATTTGATTGGGAGTCTATCACTTGCGTCGGACGGTCCAGCTGGGGTACAAGCGAGCCTATTGAATCGACCATCCTTATCGTGGGAAAGAGTCCTGCATCTAAGACCTTGAGAGAAGCTGCGCAACAGAAAAGCATGGAATGGCACCTTCCGGTGGAGTTCATCGAAGGCGCTATAGAAGAGGAGGCAGCAGATCCTTCATGCTTTGGCTTCCTCGAAAGGAATAACCCAATCCCCTCAGGTTCTTCGTGTGGCAATTTCGGACATCAACGTTCTGGGACCATCGGAGATTTCATCACTCTCAGGGGGGACGCCTTGGAAGAGATATATGCGGTAAGCAACCATCACGTCTTCAGACCTGGGAACCGAACGACGACGAGGACGTACGTCACCAACCCGTGAAGTGGAGAGGCTCCAGTGGTCTGGAAGAAGAGTCGCAAATCCTAAAGATGCGCGGCATTCCATTGCGTTTCAATAATTTGGAAGAAAAGTGCCAGTGGCAGTGGCAGTGGTGGGAAGGTCGGAAGATGTCATCAAAACTCTCAAAGAGGCATCGAGCAACGACATGACAGCTCTAGAGGCGGCTCTGAAAAACACCAAGAATATCCAATGGCGCCTGTCTGGGTTTCCAGCGCTTTCCGGCTACAACCAACATTAGAGGTGAACAACAGCAGTCCTCGCGATCACGTGGGGGGAAGAGGGCAAATTAAGTCCTTGGGGGGCGAATTAATATTTGCCTACCACGCTCGTCGCGATGGGTGGATTATTCAGCGTAGTGAGACAATGCTGTTGCAGGTGTCGTTGCGGTGCAGCTAAAGAGTGCTAAAAATGTTCATCGAGCTGTAGGACCCACGTAGCGGTCAAGGGTCCGTCTTGGTCCTTTGTCGTCTTGTCGTTATGCTTCTCTCCGCGGATCTGGTCCTGCTTTTCGTGTGCCCCCCACTCGTAGCCGTTGGCTTCGGCCTGGTTCAGCAGCTCGTCGTCGCTGCGATGTCGTGCACCCATCCTGGGGAGGGCGGCGGAGGTGGGAGGTTGGGGATGCGGGAAGCTTCAATTAGAGAGAGTAACAGGGCAAGGACAGACAGTTGTGTCCATGGAGGGCGGTGTGATTGGGGTGAGGGCAGGGGTGGGTCAAAGGGTGGATTGCCAAGCCCGAGAAATATTTCGAGGTCGGAAAGGTTCAAGCATAGATTCTTGAATCCAATCACCGAGATCGAACTTCTTGCCGCAGAAACGAGTCCGTTCATTAGACCCTGGTGAGGCAATGCATGGTCCAAGATGTTAAAGCGTGCTGTGCTGCCTCTTGCGCGGCCTCGATACTTGCAGCGTCCTCCTCGAATTGCGTCCTCCATTTCTCACGTTCGGTTCTACGGGAAAGACGATCGATTGAAGCGGAATGGCGGCGACTATCGCATTCCCGAGACGGCCGATACCCCTGACTGGAAGAAAACAGAGAGATGGGTGACGAGTGATGCTGGATCAGACCAACCCCGGGATCCTCTGCGGCGAGTTCCTGCCGCTCCCGTAAATTCATCATCCAAGGCAGAATCGCCTCGGACTGATGAGTCGCCGGAAGACGGGCAAGATCCACACGTTGCCGAGCAGAGGGAGCATCAATCCGTGGAAGGGGACGCACGCTCCTCCCGAGGGCCAGAGCCAACACAATCTGGGGAAGTAGAAGAGCCAGAGGGCGTTCAGAGACCGTTGCCAGATCTCACCCGCGGCATCCCGTCAACCTTGGATGCAGAACTCCGACAGGCCCACGCCAGACAAAGTGCATCACGGTCCAGCCTCAATATCACAGAAGATCCGGCCGAACCGGTCTCCTCGGACGAGGGCCGAGATCCTGGAGCTGGAGACGGAGGACTTCCGCGCACCGAATATGTCTCGTCGAGCGATCAGAAGAAGAACACGGCGTTCAGATTCATGTACCTTTTACTCGGGTTGGGCGGATCACTCTACGCAGTCTACTTGGGCCGCAACTGGAGTAACGAAGAGGAAGAGAAAAAGCATCCGGACGCTCCCTCTGGCTGGGGCCTGGGCCTCTTCTACAATCGGGTGAAGGCTCGGCTCGGCTCGACCATGAGCTATTATCGGGATCCTGTATCGACCAAGCTGCTCCCAGACGAAGAGGCGGACCCCAACCTGCGATTCCCGTTCACCCTGGTCCTCAGCTTGGAGGACCTCCTCATCCACTCCGAGTGGACACGGGAGCGCGGGTGGCGAATCGCCAAGCGGCCTGGGGTGGACTACTTCCTGCGTTACCTGGGTGCGTACTATGAAATTGTGTTGTTTACGAGTCAGCCCATGGCCACGGCCGAGCAGGTCTTGCGCAAATTGGACCCGTACCAAACCATTCGGTGGCCCCTCTTCCGCGAAGCCACTCTGTACAAAGATGGTGGTTATGTCAAGGTATGGGTGGATCCACGTCAACGCGGCGCGCACTGACTTCTTTGGCAGGACCTCTCTTACCTGAACCGTGATCTGAAACGGGTGCTGGTCATTGATACGGATCCTCATCACGTCAAGAATCAGCCGGAGAACGCGATTGTGCTGCCGAAATGGACCGGTGATCCCAAGGACCAGACGTTGGTGCAGCTGATTCCATTCCTCGAGTATCTGGCCACCATGGGTTTCGACGATGTTCGAACGGTGTTGAAGTCGTTCGAGGGGACCTACATTCCGGCAGAGTTTGCCAGACGCGAGAAGATCCTGCGAGAGAAGTTTGAGGCGGAGGAAGCGGAAAAGAGAAAGAAGCGGCCCAAGAAGAATGTGTCGGGCCTGGCATCCATATTCGGCGTCAAATCGCATTCACCAGATGGGATGCCGAGTACGGAAGAGGCGCTTTCCGAGGGCAAGATGTACTGGGATCTGGTGCGAGAACGAGGACAGAGGCAGTACATGGAGTTTGAGAAGAAGATCCGGGAAGAGGGGGAGAAATGGCTCAAGGAACGAGAGGAGGAGGAGAAGAGGTACCAGGAAGAGGCCATGAAGAGTATGAAGTCTGGCGTCTTCGGCTGGTTCGGTGGATCAGGGGGCGAACAAAAGAAATGAATCGTTTGGTCTGGGGATCCCGTTTGGCCCGGGCAGGCATTGTCGCGGTCTGTTCCGCCGGACCATTCCCCTGCCATGGGGAGGTGTAATATATACTGACTGTACTTTTGGCCGTGATGGAAAGAGAGTCCAGCTTCGAACACGGCAGGGTCGGGCCTGGCTAGGCCTTGAATTTTATCTCCATTCGTTTCTGCCGAAGATGCGGAGTGCCACCCGAATGAGCCGTCTTTCCGTTGAGGGGTGGCAAAGCTCATAGTCAGCTGTGCCAACGTGAGCCAGTGAGCACAGCCTCCTTGAAGACTGGCAGCACCCTTTCCTCTGACCCCGCTGACGGGGGGTGCATGAGCGGGCCCACTCGGGCAAAGCAGACATGGAACAAACTTCCAGGGCCGCCTCCGAGGCCTAAGAAAAGCTCACCACATGTCCAGGATTCCACCGATTGGCAGCCGATCTCGCTTCACAGCTAGATTGTGTCAACTAGAGAAGCAGCTAACCACCGAGTTGGTTAAGCAGCTGGTCCCCGTCCTTGACACTGCGTCCACCATTGCGACCCTGTGGATTGCACGGCCCCTGTACGCTCCCGAACCTCTTTGAGCTGCAGCAGTCTGCTCAGCTTCACGTCCTGGTGTTGTCATGATTGAGAGCACACACGTCTGGCCGCCTTGATCATATCTAGCCTCACGACGGACTCTTATCGATACTCCATGACCGCTGGCGACAACCTCGATTCGCATTTACCGTGATGCCCACCATGGACTGCCAGAGCATCGGTGGACCATGTCATCATTGTGCCTGGACGCCTGGACAGCCGATCTAGCATGATCTAGACATCCTAATTAGCCATGAAGGCTCCATCGGTTACGTCCGACGAGTCCATTCAGCCCCAACCGTTGGATGATGTTGATGATCAAGAAGATCTCCAGCGGCAGGATGAATGGTTTTCTGATCGCGGCTCGGATCCTCGCCGTGAGGCCCGTGATGCAGCCTCGGCTGACCATAGGCCCGGTGCGGTCGCCTTCCTTCAATTACCATCGGAAGTTATCCAGAGGTATGGGAAAGATCTCGTCTCTCTTTTGTTGAAGCTCATCAGCCGGATGATGGTGCTGACCAGCCGCTCAGAGTATTATGGACCGTCGACGCGGATGGCTTCTCCTCGCTGGCGTTACTCAACCGCCAGTGGTACCAAGAGGCCCAGAAACTGGAGTTGTACGCCCATCATCTTTCTCGGTGCCCGTCTTACTCGTTGACGAACAATGTCATCACCGGCCCATTTCGGAAGAACGATCTGCTGCGTCTCAAGACCAAGTTCGCGGCCGAGGTACGCCGAAATCTGTTCGAAGCCTACATGCGTCCACGCGAGACGCTGGTCAACCTCATCTCCATTAATGCCAGCTCATCCGCAGCATTTCCCGGCGGCGAGGCCTTTCGCTTTGCCTTTTCTCCCAATGGCCGGACGGTGCTGGCCCTCAATTCGTCCAGAATCTACGTCCTGGATCTGATGTCGGATCCCATCGCCGTGCGCCGGGAACTCAAGACCCTGAGACGGCCACTGTCGGCTTCCATCACCGACGACGGTTCCCTTTTGGCGGTCCAATCCTCCAAGCACCAAGCGAACATCTACGCTCTGACTCCGGATGGCGTCAGGCATGTGCAGGTCCTCGTGCTGGACTACCCGCCGCGGACCATCGCGCTGGCGCCTGAAGGAACCGTCCTCGCGGTCGCGTACGAAGGGGGGGTCGAAGTCTTTTCTCTCGCGGTCAATGCTCTGTCGACCGACCGACGGGCCGTCCGCAGCGAAGCGGTCGACAGTCTGATGTTCTCCGGTGACGGGTCCGTGCTGGTGGGCAGCACCCACGACCTGGAAGAACCGCACGCGGTGGTCATCACGGCCCCTTTTTACACGGAGAATGACTTGACCCCGCAAGAAGTCCACAGTCGAATGTGGACGACTCAAATTCTATTTCCCCAGATCAGCAGCATCTGTAGCCACGCAGAGCTGCTCCAAGGCCACACCGAGGGTGATGCCAATTGGCTCTTCGCCTTCGACCACACGCTCATGTCATATCGTGCCGTCCGCACGGATGACACGAGAATCGGCGTGGCCTATTTTCTGAACCCGACCTCTTCACGTCGATTCAGTCTCCCGGCGCCATCCACGGCACCGACCGCCACGGCCTGTGGCACTCTCGTCGTCGCCGGCTTTACGGGCAGTGGGCTGTGCATTTACGGCGTTCCCGAGAGATTGGACGTCAGCCCGGACATGGGATCCGTTGTCGAGCGCCACGAGCAGCGCTTGCAGGGACGAATACCGTTGACGTCCGCGACCGGCCACCTGGAACCACTCATGGCATACTCGCCCTCCATCTCAGGCAGCAGTGAGGAAATCGAGGACGATTCGCTCGCGGCCAAGGTCGACTGGCGCCAGAGCCTCTTTGTCAAATGTCGCCGCCTCAAGAGCATCGACGGTCACACGGCGGCCAAGTGGGTCGAGCGATCGGAGACTCGGCCCTGTGGATTCACAGGCAAACGGCTTGTCGTCGTGGCCCCCGGCGGCGTCAACGACGCGACCGAGGAGCTGGGTGAGAGTATGCCCGTCGATGGCTCCCGGCTTTGTATCCTTGACTTTGACTATGCCCCTTCGTCCGGCGCGAATCGTGAGATCACCATCGAGGTTGGCGACAAGGAGCCAGATCTCCTGACCGAGCACAGCGGCAACTTGGAGGTCGAGGTGGCCATGGAGAGACGGCGCACGGTGCGGGAGCGGGCAAGGGGCGGGTTGAAAATGCCTCTGGGTCGGTCTGTCACCACCATCACCACGACGCCGTCGGCACCGAATTATCAGTGGGGGGTCCAACGTCGGCCCAGTACTTCTCAACCGTCATCACCCACGGCGGACGTTGATGGGCCGCTTGGCAATGTGTCGCGAGGTCCTGAGCAGCCATCTCAGAGCGGTTTACATCGGTCTGCGACCGCGGCCGGCTTCTATTCGGCCAGGTACCCGCCGCGGCCACCGCTGGCTTCCACTCCGTTCGTGGATTCTGGGCACATGGTGTACCACAGGGTGCCTGGACAACGGTACCCAGAGGACGGATGGGAGTCACCACCTCCACCCTATTCGACGGGACTAGGTCCTCAAACTCAGTATCGAACCGCATTGCCAGGAGGCCCTTCTCTGGCGCACCCATCGCCTATCCCATTCAGCTCATTCACCCCGCCTCCTCTCTCCGCTCAGATTCCCGGCACGCTGGCCGGCATTTCTGAGGACCTTCACGTCTCCAGTCGTGATGTGACACCGGTTCGGCAAGAATTTGCTCCTGCTGGCCTGACGCCGAACCTTGGGCCGAGAGGAGGAGCAGTACCAACGGTCGCAGCGCTGACGCCGGCATCCGGAAGAATCAGCACTGCATTGGATGGGAACGCGGCCTCAGGCAACGCTCTGGCAAGGCACAACATGAGCCCCCACGGCGGCCTGACACCACCCCCAGGATTGATAGGCAACAGAGAGCCGAGGCTTACCGTGGTCCCAGAATCGAACAGAGGCTATCATGCTGGACCGAGTTTCCAGGAACACGGTGGATCGCCAGTCCTGACGCCAGAATTCAGCCGGGACGGCCCTCGACCTGCGTTGTCTAACGGGAGATCGCCCTCGGCAGAGCCGTTCCTTCCGGGACCCACCGGTGCAAATCATGTAGCTCTTCCACCGAGTTCAGATCGAGTCCAACCACGCTTCAGTGAACCATTCCATACCACGCAGAAGCCCGTCTCGTCGGGCTCCCTGACCTTGAGCGGGGCAAATCTCCAGAACCGTCTCAACCATCCAGTACCTCCAACACCACGCACGCCGGAGCGGGAGCGGGAGCAGCTGCAGGAGCAGGAGCAGCTGCAACAACACTCGGTCTACATGACAACAGCACCCCAGACCGGACCGCAAGGCGGCGGCCCATCTCCGACACCCCCTGCCGCGGGAGAAGGCTTCGTGCTGGCGCCACCGACTGCAGATCAGATTGCCAACCTGCATCGCCACGTTTCTCAAACGCGGCAAAGACCGATCTCCGTCCTGACCAGCGGCGCATATCTGAACAGTTCAGCCGCTGGTGATTTTGGCCCAGTGCCCCCGTCTCCACCACGCGGGGCATGGGGTGCCGCCGGCATCCCCGGCTCGCCTTCGTTCAACCGAGCGATCAGCACACCGAACGGGCTGTCGAGGAACAACTCCCGCGGTAGCTACAGATCAAGTCCAGCACCTTCCTCCACGCCAAATTTGCAAGCACCACCGACCCAACGACCTCAATACGGCCGGCTAGAGACGATCGAGAGTATTTCGAGTACGTATGGCCGGGGAGAGCCCACCAGGTCCAGAACTCATAGTGTGGCCCACGATCAGGGTTCGCCGCCCATGCACACGAACGAACATTCTGCGGGTAGAGGTAGACGAAGGAAAGACAAAGAGAGACGAGGGATAAAATGCATTGTCATGTAAGGCAAAGGCCGGCCTGTTGGGAATCGAGGTTTGTTTCAAGCCTGGCATTGGCTAAAGATTTCTTGGACCTTCTTGGAAATAATGCTTGGATGATTCAGTTGAAGCTTAGGTGAACCTTGTTGAAACTTTATTTCTCGGATGAGTCTAACTATCAGAAAAGAGGGTCATGTAGCAGGTGGAATGGTATAGATCAGGCTGGGAGCATCAAGCCAGCAATTTGAAGACAAATCTCGACGCTCTGCCAGAACTGTCTCCCCTTCACATTTTCGCTATGGAATACTATGCTTTGCTGAGCCCGTCAGCGGATACTGGAGGCAGGGCTTGGATTACCCTGTGGCATCTCAGGTCTCTGCACCAATGTCATCGCTCTCCGAGCGCATATGGGACTGTCAGCTTTCCGTCGATGGCAGGCGGTGAACATGGCATGTAGGCGAGATTGCAGTGTGATCCGGCTCTTCTTGGCGATGGGATTGGTTTAAGGCGGCAACGCGGATCTCTCTTCCTCAACCTTCTCCTGACCATTCTATTGTGCTTCATCGCTGTTCGCACCTCATCCCACATTCAAAATGAGGTACGACAACTCCAAAGACCCTGACGCTCCATGAACGGACCGGCCATTTGGCGTCCGCTCTGTCTAAAGATGGCGAGTACGCACAGCACTCATCAGACCACGGCGACTGATCGCTGACATCCGACTTCTCGACCCAGAAGCAGCAGAGAAGCCGCTCGGCAGGCGCGGCTTTGCCGGCATATTCCCAGGTCCTGTGGTGAAGGCGTTCGAGAAGCATGTACAGCCATGTCTGTCGCAGATTTCCTTCATCCATTTGCACTACATGTACTTCTGTACAACCTGTCTGCTCGCCTCCGTGATTTTCTGGGGGTCCTCGACCCCACCCAGGAGCGTTGCATTCATCGACAGTTTGTTCCTCTGCGTATCTGCCATGAGCGAGGCCGGCAAGTCCGTGACGCCGTTCCCAGATTCTTCGTGCTAAGGCGTTCCAGGTCTCAACACGGTGAATCTCTCCACATTGTGAGTGCTGAATAAACCTGCAGGCGAGCCCTTACTAACTGATCAGGAACACTTGGCAGCAAGTGATGCTCTTCCTGCTCATTATCATGGGCTCGGCCATCTTCGTTTCGATCACGACTCTCCACGTTCGAAAACGGGCTTTTCAAAGAAAGTTTCAAGAACTGGCCGAAAGGCGTCGAAATCGCATGCTCGCACCCCGCCATTTAACATTTTCTCTTTCCAGACGGCGAGGGAGTGCTATAGGCAAGCACGCTGAGGCAGCCGTGGCCTCGGGAGCCGTCCAGGGCCGGACAATTCCGGATCCACCGGCCGACTTGGAGTATAACGCTTCTTTCACCGGGCCACAGCACCGTCGCTCCTCCTCTGATACGCAATTGTCCTGTCGAGATCCACCACGGGTCCTGGCCGATCCAGAGCAGAATGATCTCATCAGATTCCACCATGAGGATGGTGGTGGTGCGGCCGTCAGACCGTCTAGCCGACCCCCTGGACCGCTGAGGCGCAGCGGCACCGCACTCTTCCCCGGCAGCGGTGTTGGTACTCGTGGGCTGGAGAGCCATCCTCGCAATAGTCATCCCGTCAGCTTTCCTGCCTTTGCTGACAAGGATGCAACCGAGGACCGGGTTTCGAGTGAGCACCCATTTTCCAAGATCGACAAATACTTCAAGACGGTGAATGGATATATTAGCCGCAATAGCCAATTTCACCACCTCACGGAAAGGGAGAGGAAAATGCTCGGCGGAATTGAATACGATGCCATCTGCCTGCTTTCGTGGGTGGTCCCGGCATATTTCGTCCTGTTCCAACTCTGCGGTGCCATCGGAGTGGGAGCTTGGATCCAAATCAACCGGCCTGGAATAGCCTTGACCAACGGTACGGCGGCCCTCTCCTTGGGCTTCACAGCTGACTTTGCTTGACCAGGACTCAACCCGTTCTGGACAGGCGCCTTCTTTGCCGTCAGTGCCTTCAACAACTCTGGCATGGCACTGTTGGACGCCAATGCTGTCGCCCTGCAAACAAGTTATTATTCGTTGCTGACTTTGAGTTTGCTGATCCTGGCGGGCAACACCTGCTTCCCTCCTTTCCTCCGGCTGATCCTTTGGACGATGAAGAAATTGATCCCCGAGTCGGCGACCTCTTCCCCGTGGCAACTGCGTCGGAGGACTTTGGAGTTCTGTCTTGATCATCCGCGAAGAGTCTACACGAATATGTTTCCGAGCAAGCAGACATGGTGGCTGGTGTTCTCGCTGGTCGTGCTCAACGGTATTGACTGGGTGGCGTTTGAAGTAAGGATCCGACCAAATATCCTCTTGTCACATTTGGCCTTGGATGAGGTGTCCAAGGTCGGTCAGCCGGACTTGGACCGTTTGATGGCTCGTCAGGACCGGCGGAGAGGGTTACCTGTTGGAATTGTCCCTGAAGTGGCAAAGTTCCGCGCTGACCTCGGTCTCTAACAGGTGCTCAACATCGGCAATCCCGTCACAGACGCCATTCCCCCCCATTTTAGAGTTCTTGATGGGCTTTTCCAGGCATTTGCCGTCCGCAGCGGAGGATTCTACGTTGTGAACATTGCTCAACTCCGCTTGGGCCTGCTTGTCCTCTATGTGCTGATGATGTATGTGTCCGCATTTCCGGTGACCATGACCATCAGGCACACCAACGTGTACGAGGAGAGATCTTTGGGTCTCTACGCCGAAGATTTAGCTGAGCGCGAAGATGCATCACAACAAACCGAGAAGAAAGAAAACGCTGTTTTGGTGGGTTTGAAGCGAATGATAGCATTCCCTCATCGACGTTCCGAATCCATGGCCTGGAGCAACCGCGACTTCATTCGACAGCAACTTCACGGCCAATTGGGACACGATCTGTGGTGGATCGCGCTGGCCGTGCTGTTCATCACCATTATCGAGGTATATTCCATTGCCCTTCTCCCGTGGACTTGAAACGCGATGATAACTGTCTGCCATAGACTGGACAAATGGAGCGTGACCCAGTTGTCTTTTCGGTCTTCAACATCATCTTTGAAGTCGTCTCCGGGTATGGTTGCGTCGGCATAAGCACCGGCGTGCCCTGGAATTCCTACAGCTTCTGTGGCGCATGGCACACCGGAAGCAAGCTCATTCTCTGCGCGGTGATGCTCCGAGGCAGGCACAGAGGGTTGCCGGTGGCCATTGACCGGGCCATTTTGTTGCCTGACGCAAGTTTGGCCTGGGCGGAGGAAGAGGACGCCCATCATCGGCAGCGGCCCGGAAGTGGACGCCTCACAAGCAACATCAGTGAAAAAGAAATGGCCCTAGAGGGAGATGGGGCGAATATCGTTTGATTCTTCCGTCTCCGTTTGCACTGCCTTGTCATTGGGCCGCAGGATTCTGTCTGACGCTGGTTGAGTTTGAGCAGGGGTGTGAGAATGGATCAAGGGAACATGGTGTCGTTCGGAGGATCCTAGATGGTTATTCTTTTTCTTCTCGGTTGAAAAAGTAGCGCACTAAGCGTACTATAGTTACAAGATGTGATTGGTGTTGGGAGGCTTTCTGCTTGACTTCTGCTCCCACTTCCGCCCATGTCCTGCTGTGCCTCGCAACTAGTGTTGCCAGATGCGAGAAATCAAAATCCCAAAGTCATTACAGGATCGAACTGAAAAAGGAACTCGGGTCTCAGGCCATATGACCTCCTAACTGAAGACTGGATCAGGTTCAGCCGTCCACCAACAGCGGGCCGTCTACACCGTCATCCGCGGCGTCAATCACTCTGCGCACATGGCGCCTCTCGAGTTCACGCGCCCTCTTGCGGCCAGCCTCCAGCCGTTCGACGCCGAGACTGATGCTCTCGATATGCAAGCTGAGCGGGATCTCTCTGTGGTCACGCAACAACTCGGCGCTGCCGACGCGGGTTCGCAGTTCCTCCAGCTCGGCGCCCATGGCCTGGAGTTGGAGGATGGTGCCGCTGACGTGCGCCCACGCAACTTTGCGATACTCGCCGACCTGGCGGAGTAGCCGGAGTTGGTTGTTGTATTTGCCCAGCTGCGCACGGTTACCGCCGAGTAGAGTCCAGAGCTGGGAGAGGACTTCGTCCTTGGAGACCTGCGCGGCGATGTTGTCCCGCAGCGCGATGGCGTGGATGACCTCGAGGCGGTCTTCGAGGTTCTGGAGCACCAAAAGCAGCGCTTGCGCCTCGTCGATGAGCTTGTCGATCTCGTCGCTCACGATCCGTGTGTGCTGGATGTATTGATCCAGGAGCTGCGCTTCCGTGAAGGGCACCGGCCGGAACGGTGCGAGAATCACGTCGTTGATGAAGCTCGGGACGATGCCGCGTGGCGAATGCTTGACGGCCATGTCGTCCAGCACACGCTGGGTCCACCGTGCCGTGCTGAGGACAATATCGACGCCGCGACCGACGTGTGAGTTGAACTTTTGCAGGTCGTAGGAGGCCGTGCGTGCTGTGTCGATGAAGCCGTCAAATTCGAGGACGAGTTCGTTTCGGGAAGCCAGGTGTGACAAGCGCACGACTTGGCGAAGATCTCGAATCGATGTTTCCGACCGTTTCATGTCCAGTGGCAGGGAGACACCGGATGCCGATTCGGCGAGGATCGACTCGAATCGAGACTGTGCATGCATCAAGCTGTCGAACTCGACAGCCGCTGAAGCTCCAGGAGAGACAGTGGGCGGCGAGTCGAAAGCAGGGGACGAATGTTGACATATTGGAAGATGGAGAAGAGAGATGCCCGGGATACGGCACACCGGAGACAGGGCCGCATAGAAGGAGTATGTGTACAGATTCTTGACCAGGACGAGCAGGCCGACAAAGAGGTAGGCAGAGATCACCCAGGCAATGGGTGTTTTTAAGGTCTTGAGCGTCGTGCCCAGGATGTCGATCATGTATCCTCCCGCGGTGCTGAGAAGTTTGGAGACTTGCTGAGTGGTTCTGCCAGACTCATCCTGCGGCGGGGGGCCCGATCCGTTGGCCGTTCGTTCTGTCGACTTGGTCGACTTCCTGGCGGAGGCCTGTTGCCGGCTTCTGCCTTTTGCGCCTGCCGAGTGTCCTTTTGTCGGCAGAGGCTCATGATCGATAGATGGCATGATCAGACGGGGCTCGGGCGTGGCAGGAGGAGACCGTAAGTACCTGGTTCGTACTTCAATCGCCCTGCTGGCCACCCTCCCTGGGACAGGCACCCCGGCATCAGAGTCATCCGGTTCATCGTCCCAGCTGATATCAGCCTCGTCAGCATGATTGATGATCCAGGAATCACTCAATCCGGAAGAAGATGCAGATGTCATGACACAGAATCCTACATGGACTCAATGGCGACAAAGGCTGATGGCACACAAATCAACCGCCGGGACAGGCAGACGCAATGTTCAAGGAATCCAAGGCCTGAACAATCACGTCATGCTGAGACGAGAGTTGAGCAGCGGAGGGGATATAGCGCTGTGCCCCAGATGTTGTCATCAGAACCTAGATGCAATATTTTCGTCGAGACACTGGTGCTGATACTTATCCTCGGCCGCGTCAAGGTCGCGCTTCAAAGTCTATACGTGTTGTGGCAAACCGCTAATGCGCCAAGAAGTGACGTGAAGCGGTATTGATTGCAGGCCAGTCATAGACTTGGTCGACGGCAGCAAAGCTCTCTTTTCCTCACCATTGCTCGGCGCTATTCTCGAGCCGCGCTAATCTGGAAGCCATACTTGGAGCTGATTACTCCTGAATACGCTGGGCGAAGTAAACTGAAGCTGAACGTTGGAAATGGGCCAGCCTCGGTGGAGTAGTTGGCCTGCTTCAGCGACGATAAAGCTGGGGCTTACCACCGCCACCACCAGAGAGCGCCACCATCCTTGTCGGCATTCAGTGTTTGACAGTTGGACATTCGAAATCTCAATTCTCAGTCCCAGCGCATGAGCATCACCAGGGACCGAGCCGTTCAACGGCTCGGCCGGATCTCGCAGCTTGAGCTCGAAGCTTTCCCCAAAAGCTCATTACTAACCGACCTGCCGAATCTCACCTCGGATCTGGGACCAAAGGGGGCAAACAGCCAAACAAGCACAAACTCGTTTCCCCTGCCCCGCTGCCCCGGGTTTATTGATGACGCTTTCCACTGCTCAATGCTTCGAACTGTCTTGACCACGACACGGAATTATTTATCGCCTGATCGAGTCCTCACTGCCTGTTCTTCCTAGAAGCATGCCTCGTGCAGCTCCCCCAAAGTTGGAACCTCCGTCATCCTATGCGACCTTGAAACTTCACCACATCAAAGTTTCGCATGTGCCATCGTCGTCCCCAACCCCGACACCTGTCATCCTCATCACTCTTAACCGACCTGACAAACACAATGCCTTCACCGAAATCATGCGCGAAGATCTGGAGCGAGTTTACGAATTGATCAATATCGACCCCCGCGTCCGATCCGTCGTCTTAACTGGCGCGGGGAGGAGTTTTTGTGCCGGAGCCGATCTGGAAATCGGTTTCGTCGGAGCCAAAGATGAGACCGGACAAGTCAGGAGGCCCAAGACGGAGCGTGATGCCGATCACCGAGATGGGTATGTGATGCGATCGATCTATCCGTCGACTTCATCTCGCCATGGCCCCATCGCTGACCGGTGACAGGGGTGGTCGTGTCTCCCTCGCCATCCATCACTGCACGAAACCCACGATTGCGGCGATCCAGGGCGCGGCAGTCGGCGTGGGAATCACCATGTGTCTGCCCGCTTGTATTCGAGTCGCGTACGCCAAAGCCAAGGTGGGCTTCGTCTTCAGCCGACGTGGCATCATCATGGAAGCCTGCTCGTCCTTCTTCCTCCCCCGTCTCATCGGCTATTCCAGAGCGTTGCACTTGACCACGACGGGATCGGTATACCCAGCCGACTCTCCCCTGTTCGGTACCTTGTTTTCAGAACTCCTCCCGAGTCCGGAAGCAACGCTGTCTCGGGCTCTGGAAATTGCCGACGACGTGGCCAAAAATACTTCGGTCGTGTCGACCGCGGTCATGAGAGATCTGATGTACCGCGGCGCGGACAGTGCCGAAGGCGCCCACCTCCTCGACTCGAGGATCATCCATGGCATGTTTGGCAGCAGAGACAACCAGGAGGGGGTCCAGAGCTTTTTGGAAAAGAGGCCGGCAAATTTCACGGGGCAAGTGCCCAAAGACGCGCCAGACGCGTATCCTTGGTGGCAACAAGTGGACATTGGATACAAGGATGTGGAAGCAAATCACACCAAATCGAAGTTGTAGCAGCCGGCATGATTTGGCATCTGCATTCTAGACGGCCATTTGGAGATATCCGTGGATGACCCCCGCTCTAAATGACATCATTCTGGGTGCCTGTGATTCTCGACTGTCAGCACACCCACAAGTAGCAAAAGGCTGAGGGCATTGTATCGATAGTCGACCTCCAAGGTACAGAGGAATCCATCCTGTCCTGCACTCGCAAAACTGGTTTGAGAGCGCCTGGCCTTTCCAAAGCGTTTTTGGATCCAATGTTGGTAAGCAGCAGATCGGCGGGACCGACGATTGGCACCTCTGGGAGAAAGTGGATCGCACCTAAGCCTGATCACCTCATCATACATGTTCTAGCCAAAATTATATTCTGGACACAGGACTGGTCAATTAGTACATATGAGGTGACCGTCGTTATAAAAGACCCTGCCGCCATCCTCATTGTGACATGTCCACGCGCCCTCGCAGCCTCGGTATTTTCCTGTCTTTGCGCCCTTCCAGCTTCAATTGTACACCCAATCGGCCACACACACGCATATCCTCGCACCCGGGGATTCATCAATCACCGTCGCGACTTGCCGGCTTGTTGTCGAAGCCGTTCTCGTCTTCCAGCTTCCGCATGGCTCCCATTACCAAACAATACGACTACATCGTCATCGGGGGTGGATCGGGCGGCAGTGGCGCGGCCAGACGGGCCAGCGGCTGGTACAAAGCAAAGACATGTATCATTGATGCGGGCGTCTCTGGCGGTTGTTGCGTCAATGTTGGGTAGGTGTCAGGGGAAGGGGAAAGAAGGATTTTGCTGCTCACAGGATGTCCAGTTGCGTCCCGAAGAAGATGACCTGGAATTTCGCCTCGATCAACGAGACCATCAAGGCCGGCCAGTACTATGGCTACAGCTTTCCCGACCACGTTCCCTTCAATTTCGAGTCCTTTGTGGACAAGAGACAAGCCAGAATAAAAGTGTTGAATGGCGCGTACGAGTCTAACTGGGCAAGAGAAGGGATCGAGTTGATCAAAGGGGAGGCCACCTTCGTGGGCGAGCATGAACTGGAGGTCAAGCCCAAGGATGGCGGCGATCCCTTTAGGGTGACGGCGCCTCACATCACCATCGCCACGGGATCTTATCCCACAATACCTGACAATATCCCGGGCGCCGAATACGGCATCAGCTCGGACGAATTCTTCTTGATCAAACATCTGCCCAAGAAGATGGTGTTCGTGGGAGCCGGCTATATCGCGGTGGAGCTGGCCGGCGTCGTCAATGCCATCGGGGTCGAGACGCACATGTTCATCCGCGGAAATACCTTCCTCAGAAAGTTCGACCCCGTGGTCCAGGAGACGATGACGGCTCATTATGAGGACTTGGGTGTCCACGTGCACAAGAATCACACGGGAATCAAAGAGGTCGTCCAGCTGCAGGCGGCCAAGGACCCCTCTGACCCACGAGACAAACAGCTGAAGCTGATCATGAATGACGGCTCCGAAGTGATCACGAACGAGCTTTTATGGGCCATCGGCCGCTCTGCCGAGACGCGAGGACTGGGATTGGAGAAGGCCAACATCAACCGTGATTCCCGGGGGAATATCGTGGTCGACAAATATCAAAACTCCTCGACCACCGGCGTCTATGCTCTCGGCGACGTGACGGGTCAAGCGGAACTCACGCCGGTGGCCATCGCTGCCGGACGACAACTCGGCAACCGTCTCTTTGGCCCGGCTGAATTGAAAGACTCTCACTTGGACTATGACAAAATCCCGACCGTCGTGTTTTCACACCCCCCCGTGGGCACGACCGGGTTGACCGAGCCTCAAGCGATTGAGAAGTATGGCAAGGAGAACATCAAGATTTATTCGACCAGCTTCTCGCCCATGTTCACCGATGTCTTCCCTCCCGAAGAGAGGAAAAAAGAGCCCACCAAGTTCAAGCTTGTGTGTGTGGGCAAAGAAGAGAAGATCGTCGGCCTGCATATCTTAGGCCAGGGCTGTGATGAAATGTTGCAAGGTGAGGCTGAAAGTGATCTCGATCTTGGGTTGGTCCATGCTAATCTCTGCTTAGGCTTTGGTACCGATCCCCAGTGCCGTCCCTCCCCGGATCATACTAACCATGTGTCTAGGAGTGGCGGTCAAAATGGGAGCGACCAAGAGTATGTCGCGGCATCTTCGTCTCATCCAGCGATTGCTAACACATGCGCAGAGGATTTTGATTCTTGCGTCGCCATTCACCCGGTGAGTCTGACGAACCTGGTTTCAATCCCGGATGGCTGATGGAAAACAGACAAGCGCCGAGGAACTTGTGACTCTAAGATAGAGACTGGAGACACGACTGACTCCTGCCGTGGTAAGATTAAGAACAGATACAGACCTTGTATACTTTAGTAGATGGCCGTCGATGGTCCGTCAATACGATGACCACGCCTTCTTTTCTTGACATCTGCCATTTCCTCTCCCGAGGAAAGGTTGAAGTGCTCCTCTGCCAAGTTTGATTGGTGGTTCCGCTCTGCTGCTCATTCAATCCAAGGAGGATGGTGTCATGCAAGAGCTGCCGCCATTGAAGCACGAAATGCCCGTATATACGCCGTTGTCAGTCCGCTTCTGGCCATTGGAGGACAGTACATGTAGAGGTTCGCTTGAATGGAAGTTGGCCAAGCCGAGATTGAGCCGTTCGGAGACCCAAGGGCGAAATCGGTCTTGGCGGTAGTGGCCGTCTCCGGACAACTCTGACCTTGGTCACGCTTGCGTTGTGGCTTTATCAGCTTCTGTTACAGACCGCCCTCTGAGCCGACAAGATTAACCCTATACTCGGTGTTCGTGTTGAAGTCGATGTTCAACTCATCACTGCGCCGTGTGGCGCGTACCTGCACGAATGGCTCCCCGGTCCCATCTCGTCCAGCAACGCCGTCAATAGGCTCCATCACCTCACACGCCCACCAACGCCGGCATTCCTCCTCGAAACCTCCGGTCCCGCCCAACAATGGCTCGTCGGCGATACCCGCCTCGTCGGTCAAGCAGGTTGGCGCACCTCGGTCTGAAGGGAAGAAGCCTGGTGGTGAGTCCCGCCTGTCCAAGCGAAAGGTTGCAAAAGACCGGGTGGAGGGGAAGCAACAGCGGCAGGATGACTGGACGTCAAAGCTTCCCAGCGTACCTAGTTTGCAGCACCTCAATCCTAAAGGTAAGAATGATCCCAAGTCTGCAACTTGTCTGTCTGATGACGGGTGTCCTGACGCGGTGGATAGATGTCTACGTCGCATCCTTCTTCTCCACACACCGACCTATATCAATCACCGGCCCTTTGCCTCCAGAAACGCAGCTTGAAGACATTGAAAAAATCTTCCAACCAAAGGCCAAATCTAGGTCTCGGACAGGACCGGCCGAGGTGATCTATACCATCTCGGCCGCCGTTGAGCATCTCGACGAACAGATCGCCAACAAGCAGGCTGGACAGCAAGACCAGAGTGTGGCGCAGAAGGCCGAGATCATCAGAGCTCTGACACAGCACAATGATAACGTGGCCAATCCGGCCGATTCCAGTCATGCACACCATCTCGACGGAGCACCGCCGCCCACGCAGATTCGCATCCCGGCCGGCAACCTCAAGCTCGTTGTTCAGGAAATTGCTCGACGTTTTAGACCCTTTAACGTGCCGCCTGCCCCTATCCCTGTCAGTGATGCCGAGATCGCCGCCAGAGACACAGAAGCTGCTGCTGCCGAGGCGAACGAAGAGCTCCAGGCCCAAGAGCTGGAAATCCAGATTGAGAATCAGGACGCCGATGCCTACATTCAGCAGGTTGTTTTGAACGTCCGGGAGAAGGCGGATTTGCAAAATGACGGTTTCTTTATCGGCCAGGGAGTGCCCGTCCCCGCGGCGAGAGCACAGGAGGTGGCCAATCCAGCGCCTGGACCAAGGGCTGGAGGGCGCCAAAGGCGAGGCCTGTTGCGAAGAAAGCCTAGCGTCTACGCGATCAGCGTGAAGAGGCAGAGAAGGCTGAAGATGAAGAAGCACAAGTATAAGAAGCTGATGCGCAAGACGAGAAACTTGAGGAGACGGCAAGACAAGTTGTGATGGCTGAAGGAAGGACTGGCCTTCGCGACTCGCTTCACACGGACACAGTCTCGATCTAGACATGGTCTGATTGAGAATCTCAAACACCTCAGGCGCCAGTTGAATGCAAGCGACATCACTTGGTGGTGAGAGGGACGCCACGAGGTTGTGACAGCATTTCCATCTCGGCCATCCCACCCATGCATTGCACGATCTTATGGTACGGCGTTCCAGCGCGCATTCCTCCTCACTCTTTCGGGCCAACTTTTGATTGCTTCTTCGTCCCGCCACTGGTGACGCTCCAGATGCGTGGGCATAGGGTGAATATTTGGAGTTTGATCGATCGTAATGCATGGACAAAGTTTCGTGTGTGCTGGGGCAACGCTGGCACGCAAGGATAGACTCCTGGTGCCGATATGCCATGGTATGGCATCCGTTAGCCCACAGATATATAAACGGACAGATAGAACCAATTACATCAATCCCTTGCGATGTTCGAGTTTGATCGTCGGCGTTCCATTTGAATCAACATTATCTATCTGGGGCAAAACTCTACACCACATGCAAGATCCTTCTTGCAAAAAGCCAAGGTACTTTCGCAGAAAAAGAACATTGCTCCGTGTATACTACGTTGTATGACAGCATACGTGATTCTGCTGCCATCTTCTCAAATTTCCATCACTGCACAGATCTCTCTAGCATTCGTACAATTGCCGGCGAAGCTTCCAACTGCGCCGTCACATCCTCGCTGGGCGGATAAACAAGGCCAGATCATTGTCAAATTGTCATCACTTCGCCTCTGGCCACAACTCCCATTTTCCTGTCCTTGTGCTGGTGACGCTTCCAGGCAGCCGCCACTGATCTTCTCTTTTCGATCGCCTCCCCGGATCCCCGGCTCAGCATCCCCCCACTCCGTATTTAGCAGACGACGTCGGTCGCGGCCTTGGAATTCATCAGCAAGGCGACAATGAGGCCGTACAGACCCAAGACTTCGGCGAAAATGAGGATGAGAATCATGCCGACGAACAGACGTGGCTGTTGGGCAGTGCCACGCACACCGGCGTCGCCGACAATGCCGATGGCGAAGCCGGCGGCCAGACCTGCCAGTCCGACCGACAGGCCGGCTCCGAGCTGTATGAAGCCGGTGAATAAGGCTTCTTTTTGCGACAGGTTGCTGGAGATCAACACTGAGACGACCAGGCCGTAGATACCGATGATACCGGCCATGACGACAGGGACCGTGTCTGGGAGTAACACATTCGGTCAGATGTCGAAAAGGGAAACCGTGCGATATACGTACTCTTGACTATGAGATCGGGTCGAAGAACACCCATGGCAGAGATGCCGACGCCAGACTTGGCTGTTCCATATGCGGCGCCGAAGCAGGTGAAGACAATGGCAGACGTGCAGCCCATGGCGCCGAAGAAGGGCTAAAGGTCGATGTCAGCGTTCACGCTCTCGCACGTCCGAGGATCTGGTGGCTGGAGCTCCGCCGACGCGCCAGCGACAGCATTGGTATGCCAGAAGACGGGATGGGAAGGTGAATCATACCGCATAGACGGGACTGTACGCAGGGAATAGTCAGTCTGAGAGTCAAACACAACACGACTTGGGCGCAAAAGGGCTTCAAAGCAGCTCCATCGAGCTTATCGTGGCATCGTGCAGGCTGCGAGCATGGGAGAAACGAACCAAAGATCAGTGGCCATGGCGTCGCGTTTGACGGATGAGGTCTGCCTCCGCTCACTGGTCGAGGAGTCAACAACTGAGTCGGTAGTCGCAATCGAGCTGGAAAGTCGACTAATAATGGACGAGACGTGCTTGATGCGGGATCTGGACGTGCCAGCTGATGATGCTCTGAAGATTGAGCTGCGTTCCCAAGCAGCCAAGCGATTTAGCGCCATCTGGCTTGGCACATCCCGCTCCGCACTGGGGCTGCAGCTGCTTGACCAGGGCCTGGGAACTTTTTTCGAAGCGGGCAAAGGTGAGCATTTGCACCACACTTTTTTCACCGCGAAAGCAAAGGGCGAGCCAACGCAAGGAACCCTTTGCTGCCGTCGCATATCGAACTCTCTTTCTTCCGTCCTCATTTTCCATCGCCGCCGTCAGGTTCTCACGAGATGGCCGACAATCCATCCGCAGCGTGGCCTGTATGTTTCCTGCTGCCTCGAACGGTTCTGTCTGAGCGACAAGCTGACACTGGCTCAGATTGCCGATGAGACTCTCTCGCAGAAGATCCTTGATACGATTCAGCAGGCCAGTCATTACCGGCAGGTCAGTATCCACGTCATGTGCGACACGGCAGCACGGCTAACGGGAAGACAGTTGAAGAAAGGCGCCAACGAAGGTGAGCACAGCAAATTGATCGATGTGATTCGTTTACTCACTTCCGGAAGCCACCAAAACTCTCAATCGCGGTACCGCCGAGCTCATCGTCCTCGCCGCCGATACTTCGCCTCTTGCAATCCTTCTCCACCTCCCGCTGCTCTGCGAGGATAAAAAGCAAGTCTCCTTGACATATACTTTTTCTCCTGGACTAGATCTGACGGGAATACAGTGTCCCATACGTCTATGTTCCCAGTAAGACGGCGCTCGGCCGTGCCTGCGGCGTTTCGAGGGCTGTCATTGCGGCCAGCATCACCACGAATGAGTCGAGTGACCTCACACCCCAAATTCGTGAATTGAAGAACAGGGTGGAGAGATTGATGATCTAATTAGCGTGGATGGAGTCAGTGTCGGACGTCACCCACTCGGTTGGCCGTGGTCGTGGTTGTTGTTCAGGGTCGGATTCTTTGAGCAGACCGAGCGAGAGTGAGGGCGTGTGACACGTGGTTTGTTGAATCTTGAATCATGAAATAAATCCTGTCATTACTATTCGAGATGGAAATTCACCTCTCTAGATATTACATGCCCTCCAGCCCAACTTCTCCAACCTCCGTCCAGCTCCAACAGATCCCATCTACATCGCTGTACCTTTCACCCCCGAGTCCCAGTTCCAACAGTCAACCGAGGCATCAATTTCCAACTTGGACGCCACAGAAGGTCGTATACCTTTCGCCCATGACCCAATACCTCCCGCCCCGGCTGTTGATTCTCGTTCATTCAACTGATGCTTTTTTGATGATCAAGAGAAGCCCTCCAGCAAGGTACGTTGTCAGCTGCCTCTTCTCCTGTGCTTCTGGACCGGTTCTCCCTTTGGCGATTTCCCGGATAATTGTCTTTGAAGACATTGAACGTGAGCTCTTAGACCTTACCTGCTCTTGGCCTAAATGTTCAGGACCTCTTCCTTGATCATGGAATGTTCTGGCCAGCGTCGGCCCACTAAGTGGTTCTCTAGAAATGAATTCTACCTGGGGCCAGTGAATGGTATCACCCCAGCAAGCGTGGCCGTCTTGCAGCCTCAAACATAGCATCGTCCTCTCCTCTCTAGTAATCCTGTGACCCTGCCTATCAACATTCTATTGCCTGAGCGGACAAGAAACCACAGCCTCTAACAATCAACAACTGAAGAACGAGAAGCCAATTGATCCTTTGCAGGACACAATTATTAAACAGATCCGGTCTTTCAATGTAAAACCCCGAGATCAGCACTCTTGTGAGCGATTTGCCAATACTTTTGCGCAGACCTTGCCCGGAGCTTCTTCCCGTATTTGATCACGAGGAAGAAGGAGGATGCGCACGCTAGCCCTACCATCGATGCGCTGACAAAACAGTTCTGATAGCCCATATTTGTGATCCATGGGGTGATTCTAAAGAGTCAGCAAGAGAGAACGTTCACCAGGGGGGAACTACAAACCCATAGCCAATGGCGAAACTCATGGTGTTACGGACAAGGATGACCGTGACAATGGCATCACCACTCAGTGCCTGGTAGGAATCGACGACATAATTGATGGACAGTGTGCATCCAGTGACGACAGTTATTGATAACAGAAACATGGCAAATACCAAGCCAAACCAATGAACGTCGTGGGCCGCACCGACTCCCCACAATATGAGAGCAGCTGGGACAAGAATGACGTTGGTGCAGAACAGCCAAAGTCGATATTCTGGCTCGAAGATGCCACCGTTCCGACGAGCAAGACGGATACCAAGCCAGTCACAGGCGGGTCCCGTGTACAAAGCCCTTGGGTAAATTAGGTCAGCCCGAACCTTCGTGTTTCCATGGGATGTCTGCCCACTTACGCAACGATGGTCCCAAGAAAGGCTGAGACAAAGGCCACGCCAACCATGGCAGCAGAGAAATTATAAGGCGGGCTGGAGAGAATCAATGAGGCCGTGGCGTTGAGCACATTGAACCAGACAAGATTCTGACCGTAGGAAAACCCGGCCCAGACGATGGTCGGCCAGGACAGGAAATAGAGTGGTTGCTTGAACAGTCGCCAAAGCCGGTTCGGTTTCCGAGGACCGCACCAGAAACCCATTTTCTGGAGGAATGTCTTCTGAGATGGGCGCATAGTTCCCTCCATGGGAGGTTCATCACCTTGAACCGAATTGACTGTTCCAGCAGTGGTCTTTTCTCCGTCCAGCACCCCGACAGCACCGTCCTCAGAGGCGCTTGTCACATGACGCTCATAGTTTGTTTCCTCCATAAACAGGATGAGGAAAATGGCTCCGCCTGCAGCGATGATGGCAGGGATGTACTATGTCCGAAAGTCAGCAAGTTCGTAGAATGATATAATGGGTGCATACATAGCACCACGCCCATCCTAGGCCGTCACTGATGAAGCCACCAATGATCGGGGCGAAGAAATTGCTTCCTGTCAAAGAAAGTGCATATGCAGCCATGTACGTACTTCGTTCATGAGCAAAATACTGTCACCATCAGTTATCTTGTTCTATGATCCAAGGGGCGAGGTGCTGAAGCCGTCCAGAGACCATCCTTACCACGTCAGAGACTGAAATCTCACACAGACTTTCGATCGGAGCACAGAAAAACCCTAGAACAATCTTATTGGCCCAGAGCTGGCTGGTCGTTCGGATGCTCGGGGTCCAGGCCGTAAATGCCTATACAGATGTTGTGAGAAGAGTTCCTCAGACACTGATAGGTGATGTTTTACCAGGTTCGCAATGGTCGAGATGATATACACTGGGCGTTTCCCATATTGGAGAGCAATCGGCTGCCAAAACAAATTTCCCCAACCGGCCAGGAGAAACAGATAGCCAGCACCCGAGTTGAGAGTTCCCAGGGGCACATTCATCCCCGCAGCCACTTCGGTGAGAGACGAATTGGCGGTGAAGCCGCAGAGCCCGGAAGACCAGACGAAGCTAGAATGGTCAGCCATCGCTAAAGTCTATAGGTACAAGAGGAGGGAAGTCTTACACGGCGATGGATATTGTGGACAAGAGCTTTCGCGATTTCGACCAGTTCAAAGGGTCATCCGGGTCATCGGAAGGAGTGGGCACCAAAACGATGTCTTTCTGACCTTTGGAGTGTTTTGTATGCATGGTGCCCGTGAGGTCGACCAAGTGAATGGTCCCGGGTACGGCATTTTCATCAATCGTCGGTGCCATGGCCGCTGGTCTCTCTTTCGCCGTGAGTCGAGAGGGTTAGATATGCCGCATCCATGACCTTTATAGGACTGTGCAGTAGAATCTGAACTAGGTTTATCGTTATAATATCCCGGGTCAAGGGTCAGATACGGTCCTGTGGATAGTGTAGATCATGTATAATTTATCTTTTGACCTGGGCTCTGGTGGAGCAGTCCTGGACCGCGTCTCGCGATGGCCGCTTAGTTCTTGTTTTCTGATTGGACCAACTGCCGATGATAGTTATCTGCACCTCCCCACACCAGCGATTTGTTCCACGCCATCTCGTGATGCTAGAGTAAAAGTTATGCTGGCACACTTCCCTCTTGTCTGGAGACCCTGGTCTATACCAGACTGAGGCCGCCTCTGTATTATCTAGCTCCGTTGCGAGGCGCGGTTGACCGCTTCAACTATTTATGCCTTTGGCCAAATCGACATCCTCTACGTGGTGAGGCGAACTGGTGGCGCGAGGACGTTGCTATGCCCGGCTCTAAGACAAAAACATCAAAAGGGTTACGGTCCGCGTCGGGTTGTTTGAGTTGCCGGCGTCGTCGTAAGAAATGCGATGAGATAAGGCCGGTGTGTTCGGCCTGTCGAAGGAACTTTATTGATTGTACCTGGCCACATGCGAAAGGAGAAATCGCGGGGGAGCGAGTATCGCCAACCGAAGCATCAGCAGCTCGCAAGACTCCATCAGTGTCCTTTATCAGCTTTAGTGCGACATTTGAGCAGTCATCTTGTCCTTCACCGTCGACAGGGGATTCATTCCACAATGTAGATCAGCGGCGATATGCGATACCAGAAAGACCCTTGGACAAGGAAGATGGACGTCATCTGTTCAGATACTTTGCTGGCACAGAGGGTCAGTCGCCGACGCTGGCCACCCCGGAACGAGGCGCTTCTGTGCTTCCATCACCATACTCGCCTGACCTGGGTACGATTCTCAGACGTCTCGAGAATTCAACGACGCCATTACCACTGCTCCATCCATCATGTCTTCTCCTGATCAACGAGTCGAAGACGTCTACCTTTCTCTTTGATCACTATCTCGACCGGACTGCTCGCGCGATGTCGGTGATCAAAGACCCATCCAACCCTCTCATCTGTCAGATTATTCCGCTTGCTCTCCGGTCGCAACTGGTCATGAAGGCAGTTCTCATGATTTCGGCCATCCATATTTCCGGCAGTCGTCCGGGCTGGTCAGCACTCGCCTGGCGGTACTATGGCCAAGTGTCGGACGCATTCGAAGAACGGATGAAATTCTTCGGTCAAGACCAAAATGCACCATCCACATCAGCATCAGATTTGGAAGAGAAGCTCGTGGTGTCCCTTCTGTTGGCCATGTTTCAAGTCAGTCAGGTCTCCCTCCTCCATCCCATGCGTCGTCCTGACCCATCTTAGCCCATCGGGGGAGGCCAAGATCGCCATTTTGGCCGTCATCTTCGGAATGCAACACGAGTTCTTGAATTCACTCGGGATCGTGGCATTTGTCTGAGTCTTGAAAGTTTTATCAACGATGCCTATTTTTACAACGCCACGGTCGACTATGTCTCGCGGCCTACGAGAAGCAATCATGCCTTCCTGACGCCGATTCAGTCCAGTACCGGTTCTTGTCCCATTGAGCTTTGTTCCCCATTCGTCAAAAATGATTCTCCCGGCTGGCTTTGTGGTGTTGCTCACCAGGTCTTTGGGTATGTGTGGTTCGTGGCGCTCCTGTCGCAGCGTGTTCAAGCAGAAAGAAGCCAAATGGGTACCATCTCTGACGCTAGCGTCTCCGAGTATCAAAGGCTGGATGCCTTGTTTCGGTCCTGGCGGCCGTCGCCTGAATTGGTTTCGAAATTTTCTAATCACTGCAAGGCTGCTGAGCTGTACCGACTCGCCGGTATCATTTACCTGCACCGTATTATTCACCCTTTCACAGACACGACAACCGATGACGTTATTCAGGAGGTGTTGGACCAGGTTTTTGCGGTCCTGGTCCCCGTGACACAGTCCTCTGAAACACCAAGTGTGCTCTGCTGGGCATTTGTCTTTATTGGACCCTGTGTGACGGATGATCATCGACGGGAGTTGTTGATGAAATATCTGCATAGTGTATATGATGCTTCGAGGATGGTGAATACGGGACAAACGATAAGGCTGCTCGCGAAGCTGTGGTGGGTCAAGGACTACGAGGAAGATGAGTATGACGACCCAATCAAGGCCGGGTCTGAGGGCGAGGAGCGGCACGGAGGGAGATCGAGATGCAGCTGGGATTTCCATTATGTGATGCGGGCACTGAGACGGTGGAATACTCTGATTTCATGAGCGAATTCGACAATATTCGCGCTGTACATTAGCTATCAAATGTGGAAAGACAACGGTGTCCCTATGTATATCGGGACGAAGAAAGGGGTTCAGGTGGTTCTAGATTGCTTCATCTAGATACCTCTCATATCAGAAAACTTGGTATCTCATGGGAGGGTAATAAGCACCGCGTGCCGCGGTATTCTATCTCCACTTGACATTAGCTCGAGGAGGCGTGTCAAAAAGTGGAGCTCAGAGTTGTCCAACCGACCAGGCCGATAGAACATGGGTCAATAAAAGGGCTGCCTTGGGCGAGCACGCTTCTCTGGACTTTAGAGGCACATCTGGTCTTGGAAGCACAATGACGGTGGAAAAGTGGAAAATCATCGTGTCAAAAAAGCAGGCTGAAGCTGTGGCAAAGATCCCTCTGGCCTGGCGGCTCCCTGCAGAATACACAGCAAATGTGTCAGAAGATGTGTCCAACAACGTGCTCGACGTTCCACGAAAATGCGGCCTCTTGTCTCAGAGACAACTGGGGATCACGGAGAACTATGATGCGACGGGGTTGCTGGAGAAGCTTCATTCGGGAGAGTTGACTTCGGTTGAGGTCACTGAGGCATTCTGTATTCGTGCTGCCATCGCGCAACAAGTGGTATGTCATTTTGCCTCTCGGTCACCGAGGTCTCATACTGATGGCATCTCAGACATGTTGCTTGACCGAGATATTCTTTGACCGTGCTATGGAGAGAGCCAGAGATCTTGATGACCATCTTAAATCGACTGAAAAGCTGGTTGGACCCTTGCATGGACTGCCAGTCAGCCTGAAGGTGCGGCGCTGAATGATTTGAGTGGGATATGCATGATGGCTGAACACGAGGCAGGACTGTTTTAATATCAAGGGCGTCCCGAGTACGATTGGATTCACATCTTTCATCCAACATGGGCCGGTCAAGATCAACTCCGCCATTGTTCAAACATTACTGGACCTCGGTGCTGTGCTTTATGTCAAGACCAACATTCCGCAAACCATGATGGTAATTCTGCCCTTTTCCTACCATGGCTGTGTGTAATGTGTCTCTCAGGCCGGCGATTCCCACAACTACGTGTTTGGGCGCACTCTCAACCCGAACAGGTCAAACATCAGCGCCGGCGGGTCATCCGGAGGCGAAGGCGCGCTGATAGCAATGCGAGGATCAGTGCTGGGAGTAGGTACCGACATCGCCGGTTCGGTCAGAATCCCTGCCCTCTGCAACGGGATTTATTGTCTTCGACCGTCGGCCGATCGCATCCCTTACGGTGGTCAAACAAGCTCCGCACGAAGTGGCCTGGCAGGTATCAAGCCATGTGCAGGACCACTGGCAACCTCGATTCGAGATCTCATGCTGTTCACTCGCCTGGTGGTCGAATCCGATCCATGGAAGCTGGACTCATCGGCTGTTTTCTCGAGCTGGCGAACGGTGTCTCCTAAAGAGAAGCTGAAGCTCGGATTCATTCTCGAAGACCCTCATTTCCCGGTCCACCCACCGGTCCTTCATACCCTTACGCGCGCGGTCGAGGCCCTGAAAGCTGCTGGCCACGAAGTGGTCAATCTCGAAACACCATCGATCCGAGATGCCATGCTGGTTGCGTTTCGGTTATTTTCCATGGACCCAGCTAACACTGCATTTAAGCACATTACCGCCAGTGGTGAACCACGGATCCCTGCCCTGTCTTCGACGGATTTGCCGCACGACCGCATGCCGTATGACTACGCGCCGCTCACGCTGGAAGGATTATATGATCTGAATGAACAGAGAGAGGCTGTCAAAGAAAAGTTTCGTCAACTGGTTGTCAAAACTGGCATCGATGCCATTATCATGCCTGGATACCAAGGAACCGCCGTTCGTCATGACTTGATTGGATGGGTACCCTACACCGTCCTCAACAATTTATTGGATGTACGTCGGAAGAGCCTCCAGGAGGATTTTGCCTACCACTCACCGTAATATAGTACCCAGCTTGCATCATTCCGTACAGAAAAGCAAACAAGGCCGAGGATGCAAAATACCTGCGAGACGTGACATATTGGCCACCATGTAGGTGAATTCCCGCCCGATCACCCTCTGCTAACTCTAGCCGGCAGATGTCGCGGACGAGGTGGACGGAGCACCGTGCTGTGTTCAAGTAGTCGGACGAAATATGCGGGAAGAAGAATTGCTTCGTGATGCCAACATTGTTGCGAATGTTCTGCATGGAAAATAGGAAATCAGGGAGAGACTGTAGAGAGCCGTTGGGAAGCAATATAACAAGTCACATTACAGATCACAACGATTCTCTTTGTTGAGAACCACAGCCAAATCCGACGTCGTCAATCTGAGATCATTCTGCGCCCGCACTTTGACTAGTGCATCTGCTCTACTGCCATTATACATCCGCTTTGGTTAGCCTAAACAGCCGAACCCTACCTTTGTGACACTGGAGTGGGTGTAAACAACTCATTCAGCCCCAACTTCCAACGGATCAATCTCGGGTATGCGAGCCACAGCCACTTCAATCGCACTGGCATATGTTGGGAGGCCCGCAGTTGCTTTGCCGGCATGGTCGTGCTTTTTCCCATCTGTCTTTCGACGGAACCATCGAGGCCGATTGATGATGATACCACGCCGCACGACATCCACACTCACGCCTCAGCGCTCAAAATAGTGCAATCTATGACGCTTTGCCGGCCACTCTCCTCAGGCACCACACTATAGACAACTGTCCACACATACGAAGAAAAGTTTGCTTGACGAAGACGGCACTGTCGTTTCAACAGGTACAATATCTGTTATGCAGGGGACAACAATGGATGGAGTTACAGAACTTTTGGCAAGAACAACGCTTGAAGATTCGACTCCCGTCAGCAAGGGTAAGCCTTTTGCTGACACCGCTTCCAAGCTGTCCTCCAGTGGCGAAAGACTTTCGATCATGTTCTCTTTTTCCGTACCATCTGCGACATCTCATCAGGACATAACTCAGGATCAGAGCATATGGTGGCAGATTTGTCTAACGTCGGAGAAGTGACTCGATCAAAATTGACACAGTGGTTGCGCACTCATGGTAACAATGTGAGACAGTCTACGGTTGCTGGCTCTCCTGCTGAGCAAACAGGAAAGCCGAGATCCTACTCCATTCATATCCAAAACCCCCCGATCCCTTGCGCGCTTTCAACAGAGCTGCTCATCTCAAATCCCACGGCTGCGAGAATATTCAAATAGTCTTGGTTGATGGCTGGAACCTGGACAAGACAAATGTTGTCCGATGCAACAAGTTACGCGAGGTCTTAGGACTACCGCAGAATAATCTTCGATACCGAGTACCTTGTATGGGAGCGCATTCCGCACCACGCGATCATTCAAAGGTGGTCCTGATAGCCGAGGGGCGACGGTGCATCTTTCTTTTTCTACAACGCTGGGACCGCCATCTGGGCATTTGAAGCTACAAATGCTTTTTAATACCGGAGCGAAGATGGACAGAAGAAATATCAGCCTCGGTCCATGGCTTGAAAAGAAATCAATCAGCCATGAGACAGTATTATGCCGTCGGATTCATACCTATCCGCCCACAAGAAGTCGACCGTAACAAAGGAAACACCAACAGGCCATCAATTCAGAGCGCGACACATATAGCCATTCACCCATGTACCCTACCGCCGACAAAGCCTTTGGCCTTGATGACGAACGTCCAGAGCCTCAAGCCAGTGAGGATTCAACTAAAGAATCATCAGCTGCTCAAAATTGTCTCATCGCAGACATCTTAGAGTTTCCTGGTGAGGTTACTTCGACGCGACCTGGATTGGGGGGAAGTCTTCCTTCCTCAACCCGGGATGCGTCGTCCATGGTCAAAGTAGACACAATGACTACGTACAAGGAATGAAAAATCAATTTCATAAACTTGCTTCTAGAGTGAAATTATGGTGAAGATGAGGGGTCAAGTTCGTCCCGTGCGATGGGATGGATGGATGGTGATACTGGTTTCTGCCGACTTGACCGATTGTTTGCTTTCTCGTGTAGTGATGACGAAACTTGGAACTGTGCGAGGAGGTCCTCAGCCAATACAGATTGCCCAACAGTTCGCAGTACCACATGTATGGGCCAAAAGGACTGGTGGGCCATTCCTGGTGTAATAATACTATCCAATGGCTTCAACATCCAGCTCGGCCGATGACGAAGAAGTAGCCGGACAACACAAAGGTCACACAGTTGCATGTGACATGCAGTCATCATGAACAAATGGCTCCTCGCCTCTCTCCATCCGCCACCGATTCGTCGCCTCTAACGGCCCCGGCAACCCTTTAAACAACCACCCCCATTTCTTCAGAAACCCTTCCGACATCTCCCACCCCGTGATGTCCCAGGGCGGCGACCACGCAATGATGCCGCGTCGCTCGACCTCGTCGTCGGGAAAGCCCTCGTACAGCCCGCCGATGCAGTCGGCCCACAGCTCGTCCTCGTCGAAGGTGCCGGCGGCCCGGATCAGGCGGTCTCGTCCCTCGGGACACGGGAACAGGTCGATCCAGTCGCCATGCGGCACCGTTTGTTGAAGGGTGGTGGGCAGGAGTGTTGAAGGGAGTAGTTCGGGCTTGGTAGGGTAGGGGATGACGTGGATAACTTCCTCATCACAGTCGAGCGGCGTGACGAGGATGCCCGAGATTAGAGTGCGGTTGACGGCCAGGGCGCGGAGGGCGTTGAATTGGAGGAGTGTGATGAGGTGGTCTGGACAGAGGGGGAAGACAATGTTAAACTGCTCTTTTCTAGGTTTATCTGGCAGCAAGGGATTTCTCGCATTGTATGGTTGCTTGATACGGGATGCCGGGACGATGGAGACGGATTGCTGCTCAACGTCCCAGTATTCCACCAGCGCTTCTGATTTGACCAGTGTCCCGGTTGCGGCACTGGATGCTTCGGCTTTCTTTGCTGGGGCTTTGCGTTTTCCTACTGGATTGTTAGTTTCGATAATTGGGTACCCCTTGATGGGACTGGTCCTGACTCCTGATTTGGACGAGAAAACAAGGCCTTACTTACGGTATGCCCTTGTGTTGAGTCTAGTCTGTGCCCGTCTGCGTGCTGCGGCATCCTTGGTCCCAGTCCAGTCGTCTTCCCTGCTTATCGCCTGTACATGTTGAGCAAGTCATGTCGTCTTGGTGATTGAAGGCGGCCTGGTACGTACCTCGGCCAATTGTGGCATCGACGCGAGTTGGATGCGTGGTGCTGTTGAGTTTGCAGGCTGATACGTACTAATCATGATGCTAGCGGACGTTGGAATTGCGGTGATGATGAAATTGGTGATGAATGATGCAAGTTTCTTCAGGCCGGCCAAGGCGGTTTATGCAGCCTGGTCACAATGATCTGCCTACTATTCCGCAGCTGAGGCGCAGACAGACAGGGGTTTGTGAAATGGCACGATATCATTGGTCACTATTAGAGTGTCTAACTTGAGCAGGCCTAGCGGCATGCAACCTGCTCACATTATGGACCAGGATCACGAGCTCCAGCATCACACATGCACCAATTGATTGACAAACGCAACATTATGATTTCCCGAAGGTGGCTAATTTGGACAGCTAGAGATTCGGCAGTGAGCCCCACGCTTCATGCAGCTGGCTCACTCGCTCACTCGGAATTCTCCTATTGGTCCATCTCTTCAATATGTCCAAGTTGAATGTGACGTGATTGGTCCAAGGGTCATGCAGCTTGCTCACGAGTATCTCGGACATTGTTCAATAAGAGCAATATAAAGATCGTAGCAACACCTTAATTTCGACGCATCTTTTCGTATCATCAAAAACATAGAACTCAATCCAAGACATTGAATTATCTGTTTCTTAGTATTGCACCTTCACACATTGACTCAAGTACTCGTTTTGAACATGACTTTCCATCCCGACACTCTTCCCGATCTCAAGGGCAAAGTATTCATAGTCACAGGTGGGAATTCCGGCATGTAAGTCTCCCCTCTCCCCTCTCACCACGAAGCCCGAATCGCTGATCTCACCAAACCACAGAGGCTACTACACCGTAGCCCACCTAGCAGAACACGGCGCCCACGTTTACATGTGCGCCCGATCCCCAGAGAAGGGCACAGCAGCCATCGCCAACATCAAGAAAATGCACCCCTCAGCCAACATCGACCTCCTGCAAATGGACCTCATGGACCTCACCAGCGTCGTCGCGGCCGCCAAGCACTTCCTCACCCTCGAAACAGCCCTGCACGGCCTGGTCAACAACGCAGGCATCATGGCGACGCCCTTCGAAATGACCGAAGATGGCCACGAGGCCCAGTGGCAGACCAACTACCTCGCGCACTGGGTTTTGACAGAGCACCTGCTTCCTCTGATGCTGCGGACCGCCAGGACGCTTCCTCCCGGCAGCGTGCGCATCGTCAACCTCACTTCATCGGGCCACTTGGGCGCACCCAAGGGCGGCATCAATTTCAAGGACCTATCGCTCAAGGATAGCGGCCCGTGGCCGCGGTACGGACAGAGCAAGCTCGCCAACATTCTGCACACCAAGACCCTGCACAAGACGTACGGCCCCGGCTCTCCCAGTGCGCGGAAGGGGGAGGGCGAGATATGGGTTTCGTCCGTGCATCCAGGTCTGGTTGAGACGAACCTCGCCACGTCGGTGGGGGAGTCGGGGTCGGGCATGATGAGTGTTTTCTCGGTCTTACGCATGTTTGGATTGATATGGCCTGCCGATAAGGGGTCGTGGACCAGTTTGTTCTGTGCGGCGAGTCGGGATATGAAGGCGGAGCAGAGCGGCACGTATTTCGAAATTTTCCGGCGGTTTGGGGAGCCGAGGTGGCAGAGCAGTGCGGCGAAGGATGGGAAGCTTGCAGAGAGGTTGGAGGAGTGGACTGGGGAGGTGATGAGGAAGGAAGGGTGGGTTCGGTAATGGCGTCAACTGGTTTCAGTCTTTTTCGATTATATTAATAGATTTATTGTTTTAACCTTTAGTAGCAGCACACTTATCGAAGATTTCATAACTCACCTGGAAGTACTGCCATACCGGATCTTAGCTGTGCTTGGGTATGGGAGGAAGGCCAATACGGAGAATTTGGGGAATGCGAATAAGAGTGACCAGATGTAGAATGTTCGGTCTTACTGATAGACTTCGAAGTAGTAGTTGAGGCATACCAATCTGACCAAGCAGGATGAGAGTGTATATTGGATGACGTGGATGCCTTGTGCGGTCTATTGCGTAGGCCATCTTTAGATGTAGTTGAATCCCAATCTATCCACGATTCCCTTGGAGAAAACCAATAATTAGCCCAATGGACCACAACTCATACCTAGTAGGTGGTGTTGTCTCCTCTTCTATAGTTATATGCCGAGGAGTCCACTGTTGGAACTCGTATCGTGCACACCAGCAGGCATGACGAGCTGCTGTTGGTCGTTTGCATGAATGGAACAACAAATTCACAAACCACCCTGTATATTGTTACGAATTGATTTCCTCCAGTCGGCAGAACACGATACATTCTGTCTGCTGGCAGCATCCTAACAAGTATTCAAACTAGTGTCCGAATACCCTGCGCAAGCCTGTTGTACATGAATCCTGTCCCCAAATACCAATCTCCCTGTAGTCAACCCAGACTAGTCCGTTCATTATGGTTCAGTTATAACCCAACCAGCATCATTCGTTGATCGCCGTCACCACATCATCCTGGTCCTGTTCCGGCCCTGGCGGCGTTGCATCCTTCATACCTGTTCTTTCCAGTAGGACAGCCAGTTGATCGACGTCGTCCTTTCCACGTCGACCAAGCGCCAGCGTCCGATCCTTCCGTTCCCTGATGACGTTCAAAACAGCGACGGCCTCCTCTTCAAGTTCATCCAAATCGACCTTCTCTCTGCTGGCAAGCAGCTTCTTCCTGTACGTCCTCAGCATTCGGCATGCTTGCTCTGTCGCCATGCCGACACTCCCAAAGTCGGACGTTTGGCTCATGCTGGATCGACGCCCCTGCGTCAATGCGTAAGCTCTCAGATCCGTTGGCACCGACGGCGGGCGCCGAAGCCGGCTATTGTTGGGCGGCTGCCGTGGTCTGGGTGTGCTCGGCGGCGATGGCGAACGAGTCGGCGCCCGCGAACGGCGTGTTCCAAGATCACCGCCCAAATCTAGCCGTGATCGTTGCTTCCTGGGCTTCCGAGACGAACCCTGGGCCGGAGGAGAAGAGGAAGGTCGGAAATCCTGGCCGGGCGGAGTGTCGGTGTCATTATTGGCTGCCGAGGAGAAGCCGGCCTCGTCATCTTCATCGATCGTCGTGGCGGAGAGTGCAAGCTTCGAAGTCTTTCTTTTCAGACGCACAGGCGACAAAGATCTTGGCGAGGAAGGCGACCTGATTTCTCTTCCTCTTGTGAGTTCCAGGATGTCTGATTTGGTCAAAACTTTCCGGAGAGGGAGCAGAGGGAGAGGGCTCGTTTTCGCTGCGGTCTCTTCGGAGCCATCGCCGGCGGTGCCCAGGCCACGAGACCATTGTTGTGTTGTCTGATCCGAGAAAGCTGCTCCCATTTTGGATATGGACCAAAGCATGATGGTGCCATCCAGCCCGGTCGAAATGACGGTGCTCCGACACATGCCGGTGTCGTCGTCGACGACGGGTTCGACCAAAGCCATGTCACTGATACCCTCGGTATGACCAGATTCGCGCCCCCAGAGCACGAGGGGGCCTTCGTTGTAGACTCGAATCGACTTGTCCATGGAAGAATAGCCAACCAGTAACCGATCACCATCGTCGCCGGCTCGTCCCGGCATCTGGGTGGAGGAGATGCGATTCAGAACGACGGCGTCGTCGTTGTCAGGATCGGCTAATTTCACAGAATCCAAGATGGCGCCCGAAGAAGGCTCCACTTTGACGACTTTCCGATCCATCGTCGAGACGAATACCAGGTCAGTCATACCGGCGGGGATGGTCATGTACTGTGGGGTTGCCTTGAGTGTGACGACCTTCACCGTCAGATAGGCTGCGGTCTCGACATCGGCCACCGAGCGGACGACTCGGTCACGAATGACCACGGAGCGATCTGACGAGCAAGAGAGGAGTTTTTCCGCCTCCTGCACAAACAAGACCTGGCTGACGACGCCGACGTGGTCATCCATGGTCTGGACGAGCTCCATCTGATCACTCCGGATGTGAAAGAGCTGCACCATGCGATCTCGGCTGGCGGTGGCGACCAAGGAGCGAGAGGCATCGAGGATAATATCCGTGATTTCGGCGCCATGAGCGCGGATGGCGTGCGTCACCTCCTGGTCTGCATGGCGGACCGTCTTGAGGAAACCGAAACGGTCACCAGTGAGGAAGACTCCGGAACCGCGATCGAAGCGGACCGTCTTGAGCTCGTTCTCACCATTTTCATCGTCCAGCTCGGGTTGATCGACGTCCAACTTGACCTGGCCAAAGAGGGTGCCTGACATGCTCCAGAACTTGAGTTCGCCCGTCTTGGACCAGGTAAAGAAGTCGCCCAGTTCGGCGTCCGGCGGGAGCAGCTGCACCCCTTGGATCATTTCGTTGTGAGATGCGAAGACCGGCGAGCCATGCACACGGGCGTCTGTGGCCGTGTGATCCAATTGCAGATTGCCTTGACTGTCCAGAATGACGGTGTGATGGGTCAGGCTGCCGACGGCCACGATACTGGCCACCTGTTCGCGCCAAAGGCCCAGAGAGCGCCGAATGGACGACGATCTTTGGCTAGCTCGGGATGCGCTGCGAGGTGGTGTTTGTTTGGTGGAGGACAGAGTATTTCCCGCTTGCTGAAGAGCGGACAAGTCTTCAGGATGAAGTCCTCGAGAGCTGCCCAGTAACAATTGTCCCCTCGTCGACCGAAAGGCGATCGAGGTGATGGGAAAGTCGGTGTGCTTGAGGACTTTGACCTCTGGTGCACGTGGCGAGATTTCGACGACACAGAGGTCTCCGGTCTCCGTGCATACGGCGGCCCGGTGGTGGTCGAGAGCGGTGATGCAGGTGAAGGTGGCGTCGACCATCGGACCCAATAAGCAATTCCGTCCCTGTAATGGCCGCGGTCCTCCCGGGCTGGCAGGAAACGTCCCCGAAGCTCGAAACCGAGACTTTTTGGGCGGAGACGGTTGGATCGGTTCGGCCACCTGCCATACTTTGATATGCCGGGTTCCCACGGTGATCAGGCTTCCACCGCACCATGTCATGTCACATATGTTGGTCGTGCATTTGTTGGCCGAATGCAACGTGAGCGCACCATTCTTCGGATTGACACTCCAGATGAACAGATAACCGTCGTGGAGATTACCCAGCGTGGCGAGGTATTTCGAGTCCGGACTAAAGGCCACACTCCGCACCCCAAACGTATGGTCAGAGACAATCGAGGTCGGAATTTCGGCGGAAGCGTCTGGCGCCAGAGAAAACAGCAGAACTCGCGGGCTGTAACCAGACTCGCCGACGGCCAGCCATCGGCCATCCTGACTCAAAGACACGCAGGTCGCAGCTTTGATCCGCTCTCGGGCCGTCCACGTCTGCCCAGAAGTCTCATCGAGCCATTCCCGTCCGAAAGAGGCGCCGGCGTGGTCATCCCGCCCACCATACCCCGAGGTGAAGACCGACGACGTCCTCCTCTTCGATGGCGTCCCCGCTGGCGAGTGGGTCTCGTAATGTGACGTGGGAGGATTCAGAGAGAGTACGGTTGGCCGCGCCTTGTAGTATCGATGGCTCACCGAGCCGTCATCCTCGACCCGGGCCAGGACGACGACTGCTCCCGCACAGTAGGCATAGGAATCGATGGCCGGACAACAGCTCAACCCAGTTGGGCTTTTGGTCGTGGTGCCAATCACGCGCTGCAGATGCAGGGAGACGTCCCAGGGCCGTGTCCGCCGGGGAGAACTGGCTGCTGGTTTAGGAAGAGGAGAACCAGTGGTCGGAGTGCGCAAGGAGGGTGACTGGCCGTTCAGTCGACTGCGGAGCCCGTACGAATGTGTGGCCATTCTTCACATCCTCCTCGCCGACATGTACCAGTGAAGGGAAATTTTGGGCTCTATCCTGCAGATGTTCGTTTGATCTGTTGATCCCGATTTTTGCGCTCCTTCATGGTAGATTGCCAGGAGGTTCCTGCGAGGCGTTTCAGCAACGTATCCGGGGCCAGGCGGGCATGCTGTTGGAGCAACCCAGGACCGACAAGATCAAAAATCCTAGTTCAGCAATACCTTGTGGACAGTGGTGCGCTATTCGACGGCACCGTCATGGCCTGCGCGAACTGGCGGTGATCTCTGCCGCGTGCGCCACTTGTTTACAGTCCCAAGAAACGTCACCAGCCACAGTGGCTGAGCTGCTCTTCGGCAACCCGCTGTATCCTTACCTGCTCGACATTGGCTCTGCAGAGTGTGCGGAACCATCGGTAGGGATGACGACAACAGCCAAACCCGTATCGGCGTTCTTGAGCATCTCAGTTGGGTAAATGAATGAAAAGCAAAGGGAAGCAAGGCGAATACGAGAACCGGCCCAGTGGACTGGCTGACGGTCAAGTTCCGGCATGCCCTGCAGCAGGCCTCCTTCCAGCCTTCCCTCAGAAGCAGTCATATCAACGGCCCCTGGAGAATGCGGCGTCGTGGGCGAGAGCCGTAGCCCCAAAAAGGTGAATGGTCCCCGTACCGAGTGTGCCGGCTGGCGTTGCACTGCATGAGCTGGTATATTATAGCATGGGCTTGCAACACCGGCATATCTGAATACCACCTTGACCGGTCGAGGCTCGCCGCCACGCTGTTCGACTGCTTTCGTTGGCTGACTACAGGGCTTGGTTGCAGGAAACAAAGCGCGGATGCATGCTGACTGATCAGTTTCGACGCAGTAAGTCTGGCTCAACGCCCTATTGCTTGCTGACGGCTTTGGGACGCTGCAATCGCCACGTGTAGACCAGGTCTATGGCACTCACTCGCTTGCAGGACCCTTGGATCGCCTTAAGATTGGCTTCAAGAGAGTGAGATGGAACGGGCAGATTTGACAACCCTGGATGACAGAGATCCCTTCCCTTTTGCAGTCAAACTGGCCAGATCTCTCGCTGGTCCGTTCCAACACCGCTCCAACATGGCCACACAGCTCCAATACCAGAGGCCGTTCACGGAGGGTGCACCCTCCTGGCGCATCATTGGCTGCCTAGTCGAAAATTTTTGGGCATGATTCCATCTGCAGACAGAGTGGAACCCTGGTGTCTGCGACGTCATGGGTGCTCTAGGCCCTGGGGTGGAGAACACGTCTGCCCAAATGGAGGAAGCAATGCATCGGATTCTACAGCTTCTCTTTCGTCGGTGTGGATCTGGCGGGGTCATAGCTGACGGGCGCCGGGGCTGAGGAAAAGGACGTCGCCGGGCTTCCCCGCCTGGCCTTTGCCTCTCCCACCACCGCTTCGGGAGCGGGAAATTCCAGGAGCAGAGAGACTAGTAGAAATGGCAGGAAATGGGGGGATCGCGATATCGCCAACCGACCAAGAGATGGAGGGACGGAGACGCGGGGACCGCGCTTGCCCAAAGTCTGGAGCTTCAGCAGTGACTGAATTTGGCCGCTCTATTTCCCCTGGGGCCTGTGCTGTTACAGTTTTCGCGTCCCTTGTTGTGGGCCAGCTGAGATCAACCGCCATCCTCCCAAGGTGTCCCTTTCCTCGTCGTGGTTCATCAGACCCCTCTCCCAAGAGAGGTCAGCTCATCAAATAGTTTCCCTGTACTATCCATGCGGTGTGTGTCGGACATCTCTCGTGAACATCAACCGAACGCCCACTAAACCAGACGAAGCCTCCTGTGAAGGGTCGATCTGCCCTGCCTCGCCTCCAACGCCCTGGCCACCAATTATTCATGATCATGGTTCACAACGCTGCAAAAGAGGTCAAAAAACAGGCGCATTACAATGAATCTTCAAAGGAATGTAAAGCAAACTCGGAATTCAGGTCGACCGCACTCTTGTCAAAGTAGCACTCGGGGCCATTGCAGAGCACGTCGTGCGCCGAAAAAGCATCAAACTTGTCGAACTTGTCTGGCATAAGCATGTCGCTGAACGACTGGTCCTGGCACGACCGGAGGGCGTTCAGCTCGGCGGTCAGCTCGGCGATTCTGTTGTTGAGTTTGCCGACTTCATCGGCTTGGCGCGTGTACGACTGCAGCAGGTCTTGATGCTTCTCGTGGAGGTCCTCAAGCTGGTGCTCCAGGCCTTTGACGTGTTTCTCTTTCCTCTCTCGAAAGGCACGTTGAGAAGCCCGGTTTTGTGCTCGTCTCCTCTGCGAACCCGTTAGGCCGGCGCCCGTGTTCAGAGGATGTATCCGTCGACATACCAAGTGCATATTGGCGATCGAGTCCTTATCCTTGTTGGCCGTGGTCGTGCTGCCCGACCGCCGTCGCCGCCGATCCCGGTCCTCGAGGGTGCCGGGCCCGGCATACTCGACCGCGATCTTGTTGGTCTGCGGCGCAGGATAGAAGGTCGCCGGGGTGGCGCCGTAGTTGTACATCTCGAACTGCATCGGCGCATTGTTGAACATCATCGGCGTCATTTGCTAGACGAGGCATTCCGTTAGCGGTCCATCGCGAAGGGAGAGAGGAGGGATTCCTCGGTCCGGAAGGATAGGACATACGTGAGGAGAATTGGGGCTCGAGCCTTCTGATGTGCTGTCGAGATATTGGCTGGCGGTGAAGAGTGACTGATTGGGTGACTGTGACGGCGAGCTCACAAATCCGAAGTCCATGTTTTCCGGGCCGACGTGGTTCGCCCGTGAGATTGGGTGAAACAGTCTTGGTCCAGGGGAAGGACGAACAGAGAGGGATGTCTTTGTTAAATGTGTCGGCTAAAACCGGCTGAAGGAGATAGGTGGACCTCCTCGGCTGAAGCTTGAAGCAGAGGTTCGAGGAGAGGGTCGTTGAAATTGATCAGCGGAAGCTTGGAGCTCTGTCGAAAAATTCAGACGGCGATCACCATGGACAAGTGCGAATGTTATAATTCAGCTGCTGCTGCGGCTCCAGGCCACCGCTGCTAGCCCAGGGTCATGGCTCTCCCACCAGCGAGCGCTCTGACGCTCTGGCGCTCTGAGGTTTGACCGACGGGAAATGGCGTGGTGTGCCCCCCAGCCCATGACGACTGACGTCGAGGCGTTCAGAGGGCCACTTGGACACGCTGAGCCGACTGCCCAGAAGGGTTTGGCCCCGTCGCCGGCGACCTCAAGTCAGCACTCAAAGTTCTGCATCGGCGCACAGGGCATTGGCGACACTAGACCCAGCAGTGGCTCTGCGGGTGTGCTGCTCGACCAGTCCAGGGCTTTCCGCGTGGTCGACTGGATCTCCGGTTCAGGAAGTTGCCCTAAAGTCCGGCTCATGCAGAGAACTCCCGGGTTTTGCGCGTCATCCATCCACAGGTTGCCCCCCCGCGGCCGCCAGGGTCTGAGGCAAAACGTTGCGCGACACCTCTGCTCAGGTAATACTTTTGTTTGCTGACGGAATACGCTCTAGGCCAAGGCCCTTGTTTCCGTTCGCTGCCCGCCCGATTCCCTCGTGCCTCGCCCAGCAGTCCCAGGACGCTCCCGTAAGGCAGGTTGCGAGTCCAGGATCAGGAGCCGGTCAGCATCCGACACATGTGCGCTCGCAGCAGAGCCACGGTAACTTACCAAGAAGGGCATTTTGTGGCGTTATCTGTTCCCACTAGAGAGCCATCATGGCATCGGCCTCTTTTCCCTTCCGCGGAATAGCTCGCGATCTTGCATTCGATGGCGGTGACGTTGAGGCCACCGTTCTCCATCAGATCGATCTTCATCGGCCATCTTGTCTCTGTGTGCGCCCTCTTATCGTCAACCACCACCCCACCTCCCCCAGTTTCCCTCGTACTGATGGCCGTCGCTTCGTGTTCAACCCAGTCATGTGTTTCCGACCACGACTGCGAGTCATTGCAGGTGTCTCGACGCAGCCAAGGAGGACATATCCCAGAAACGGAAGTGCAAAAAGTAGTAGCACCAGCTCGCTGATGCGGGTAACCCGATTCGACCACGGCCAGGATGGGAAAGTACCTATGGCAAGGCATTATCCCATAAAAAAGACAACCATGCCGGTTGTATTCTGGCATCAGTCCAAGGATATGAAGACGGCATGCAGAAGCATTGGCGCACATCGCTCTGAAATAGGCTCCCATCCACACACATCGTGGACTAGCGGGATGACATGAACACGAGAACTCTCCCGCTCTTGATTACTGATCTCGGTTTTTGGTTCCTGATAATCCCACTGGCCCAGCTGTACCTTTGTTGAAGCGCAGGCCCAAGATCACGTTAACTTGACTCCATGACAAGCGGTTCCGATCGTCCAAGGGTGACGTGAATACGAAACGTTCTCGGATGTCGCAGACACCGTACCGTGGCACGTCGAGATGCTGTCGACAGAAGAAAGTCTGATCACCCATGCTGGTCTCGATGGCGTGATGTATTTCGCCACGGCTAGCGAAAGATGACTGTTGGAAGTTTTGAAATATACACGCACACGGCCACGGGTCGGAGTTCTGCTGACTTGTGGAATAATCTCGGTAATCCAACCAGCAGTCGGTCACACCCGACAGGCAAGATGACCGCGCAAGATGACCGCCATGTATATTCCAAGGCCATGCCAGCAGGGATCGCTGGGAAGTTGATGACGGAACTGGCAATGTCGAATCGGTACACCCTGGAAGGACAATATCCTCTCGCGACAGTGTGATGTCGCCCTGCAAGGCGGCACGGGTCCACCCAGGCTTCGCAAAGGCAGGACTCTTCGCCACTGGACCATGGCGAGGAACAATGCACCCTGGGTCGCGGAGCCTGGAGCAGTTGCACGTGGAAATCCACTTGACGAGGCTATGAGAATGCTGATATATGCCAATCTGATGGCAGTAAGCACAACACGATGCTAAGAAGCATTCAACAGTCGGAGGGACTGGCCTCTACCGGCTGTCTGTATCCTGCGTCCCAGCCAAGGGTGAACCGCTAGGTATGTATGATGGGATCGGACGCTGAAGAATCAAATCCGGTTTGTTCGACTTGGTCGCTGAAGAATTAAAGTCGGATTGTTGGATTCGGTCGCTGAAGAATCACAGCCGGCTGATTCCTCTCCCTCCTGGCAATGCTCTGCCGGAGAGACATTGACGTCCTGCGCACCATCCGAGGGATTCGTCAAATATCACTTGCCCGTTGTATCCTCAAGGATTCATCACATTTGCGGCCGTGTCACCCAAGGCTAAGCCTCAGCAGTCAGCAACCACAGTCAGGAAACAATTCTTGGATGACGAAGAAATAGAAAGCGTACATCCCAGGCGAGGGTCGTGTGCAGCTTTCCTCGTGGCTGGCAGAGCCGCTGCTTGAGCCGCATCCACGTGCAGAAGGAGGACTGCAAGCCTCAGCGGACCCGCAAAGACATCAACAACCAAGCTCTGCCACATGAGAGATCGAGATCGAGATGCGCCACCACAACCACGGGAACCAGCCACGCACTATGCCACCTCCGCGGCCGCCCGGGCCGCCAGTGTCAGTGTCAGTGTCAGGGCTCATACCCTCGTCCGAGAACCCCTGGCTTGTAGCCGCGTCAGAGCCAGCTGAGCGCTGCGCTCTGTAGGACACTCATACAGACCGTAGGTTGCAACCTGAGCCCGAGTCCACCCCGAGTCAGTCTGCCGTAGATAATAGGAGTGCAGCCCCAACCAGGACAGGGTCGCGCCTTGGCGAACTGTCACGGCTGGGCGGCCCCGTCCCTCGCGTGGCTCCCCGACCAGTCAAAAGGGCGTGTTTCTGCACTCTGCAGATTGACCCAGGCCAGCAGCGCATCCTTTCCTGAACCGGCCACCACTGGCTGCTGCTGCTGCTGCTCGTCGCCGTGCCTTCTTCATCACGCTCGCCGGACCAGCAGACTCGGTGATCGTTGTCTGTGAAACCAGCACGACGTCCAGGTAGGCCTCGTACCTTGCCCCTTGAGCGTGTTGGCCGTCAGCTGACGGAGATTGGGGAGCAGGTTTTCCGGACGACAAGAACAGCAGACCCCTGTACGCTCTGCGCGACCCCTTTGCGCTGGTGTTGGGAGCATCCACACGGTTGCCGGTGCAAGAAGATATGACAAAGACCTAATTCATCTGCTGTGGTGACCGACCGACCGACCGCTAGACTTGACGACCTGACCCTGTGGTGGATTCTGCTGGTGGTCGTCACCCTCACCGAGATACAGAGCCAGGATGGGGTGCTTCGCGTCCAAGGTCGACCCGCATGAAAAAGATGCCATCCAGCGGAATGCCAAAATCGAGCGTACACTGCGTCAGAACCGGAAGGCCGAGGCCCGCACGGTCAAGATTCTCCTCCTTGGTAGGCCGGCCCCGTCTGGACGGCTGGAGCGGCGTGCATACACAACGACCGGCCTAGGCCTGAGAGAGACGATTGCTGACGAGATGCAGGCGCGGGCGAGTCGGGCAAATCGACCATCATCAAGCAGATGCGCATCATCCACTCGAGCGGGTTTCAAGAAGATGAACGAATCCAGGTCAAGGCGATTATATACTCCAACGTCGTCGTCGCCTTTCGGGTGCTCCACGAGATCATGCGTGATGAGAATATCAGCTTTGCCCGAGAGGAAACGCGGTCTCACGCCGAGTTGCTGGACTCGATCGAGGCCGACGTGTCGGCTGACGAAGCGTTCCGGAACCAACGGGTCAAGGAGGCCATGAAAGCCCTGTGGAGCGACAATGGCGTGCAGAAGGCCGTGGCCAAAGGTCACGAGTTTGCGCTCAACGACAATCTCAGCTTCTACTTTCAGAACATCGATCGCATGTTTGAAGCGAGCTGGGTGCCGAACGATCAGGACATGCTCCACGCGCGCCTGAGGACGACGGGCATCACCGAGACTCTTTTCGAACTCAAGGATCTGACGTTTCGCATGATGGACGTTGGCGGACAACGGTCGGAACGAAAGAAGTGGATCCACTGCTTCGACGGCGTCCAATGCCTCCTCTTCATGGCCGCCTTGTCGGGCTACGATCAGTGTCTGGTGGAAGACCAGAATGCGAACCAGATGCACGAGGCATTCATGTTGTTCGACTCCCTGGTGAACAGCGAGTGGTTCCATGACAAGCCCATCATCCTCTTCCTGAACAAAATCGACCTGTTTCGGGAGAAACTGCCGATCTCGCCGATCTCGACCCGCTTCCCTGATTATCAAGGCAAAGACGGCGACGAAGAGGCAGCGAAGCAGTATTTTGCCAACCGGTTCAAGGCGCTCGATCGGAACGACTCACGAGAAATATACGTCCACTTTACGAACGCGACAGACACGAACCTGCTTCAGAAGACGATGCAGGACGTGCAAGACATCATCGTCCAAAAGAATATCAACCGCCTTGTTTTGTAGTCGAGTGGACAAAAGTTATCTGAACGTTTTGCTCTCAACATGACTCAGCGGCATTGTTGTCTTGGAACTCATGGCGTCTCATCGAGAAATGATCTGAATGACTTTCGTTCATTGAATAGCAAAGGGAGGCGACGCGGCTTTGTCGAGAGAGCGACCAATACGCCATGTCCTTGACGTCACTACACGCGGAGGAGGCATCAACTCTGGGATCAAATTTTCCTCTCTGGTTTTTTTTTACACCCTCTTTCCGGAAGCGTTGGCGAATATAATGATGGATTTTTTTTGTCATGTTGCGAGTGCGCGGTGTCATAATTTTCGGTGAAAATGTTTCTGGAGAATGAAAGATATAATCCATTGGTCCACAAAAAGCGAGACTTGCTTAGGTGGTGGCATCTCTGCTCAGCACAGCCGCTTGTACATAAGTGTTAGACTCCCTAAGCTTGACAGGCAGTCGGTGGTGAGGAGGTTCACTGGACGTACGAATTATAGCAGCTCAGACAGTCTGGCCATGTGGTCGTACAGAATAGACTCCATCCTTGAGAGCTACAGGAAGGTACACTCCGGGCGTGTTAATGTCGAAAATGAGCCCACACGAGTAGATCTGAGACAGTCAGTGTTGGAGCGGTGTTTCAAGACACAGGTCAAGACGTCGGCAGCTCAACAGAGAAGTCTTGTCTGGCCTGATTGTTCAATGCTTGCCTCCAATCGTTTGACAGTTAAGAGATGTGTGATGGAAGCTCGGCAGAACTTGGTCTTCCTGACAGCAACTGTATCATCTCAATAATGAAAATAACATGGGAGTGCGAGTTAAAACAAAGGGGGCAGCTGAACCAACGACCAGGAGACTAATAAGTCATGGCTCGAGCAGGGTGTGGATAAGTGGCCGTGGATGCCTCCATCTATGCAGGAGCTGTAGAAGCCGACTCCCCATTATGAAATTGGTTAAGTTGTGGATCCCTGGCTCTGATACGCAAGCGAGAATCATACTCACTTCGTTTCACACCTGATGGATTTCCGCGGACGAAGCTGGGAGGCACAGTATAACGTTCCTGGAAGGAACAGTCAGCCAGTTGGTCAGTCAGTCGGTCAGTCAGTCAGTTGGTCAGTCAGTCGGTCAGTCAGTCGGTCAGTCAGTTAGTTGGTCAGTGGTCAGTTGGTCAGTGGTCAGTTGGTCAGTTGGTCAGTTAGTCAATCAGGATTCATTGGATACCATAGTGTTGGTGGGCTAAATCATAATTGGAGTTGAAAAGGCCGAATGGGCGCTTAGGACTCTGGAGCTTTCATGTTCAGGCAAACATCCATTGCGCTATGTACTGTCAAGGCGAGCGTATCGAAAGACCATCCTTCCAACCCTTCCCAATCAAAACTTCTCAATCACAAAACATCCAACCTCGCCCTGGAAGGGTTCACTTCACCATCCGGATGAACGGGACCATAAGCATTATTATTTCTTGTCACCCTCGATCTTGTGATACAAGTCGCTGGCCAAACTGGTGCTCGGTCTCCTGGCCTCGTCCGTTCTCACGCCCGCGGTGGACTCGAGGCCAAAGATAGAGTCCCGGCGGGTCGCGTCACTGGCGACGACCACGATTCCTTTTCTGGTGTTCGCCGTTGCAGAACCACCTTCTGCATTGGTTATTGATGTCCGGCGGTGGACATTCTCAGCGGCCTCAACCGCGGCGGCGGTCGTAGCATTAACATCGACTCCCGCGACAGATTACCGCCGGTCCTCCTCCATGGCGTTGGATGCAGCAGAGTGGCATCGGTAGAAGCCGGAATGCCGACGTAGGAATTCATCATACGTGGTGTTGGCCTTGTACCCTGCCCCGCCGGCCAGGGCGTAGAGAAGGTGCCGGAAATGTTGCTGGAGGTGGAAGTCGATTGGTGGCCGTGAGAGGGCAGTTCCGGCCTCAACGCGTGCAGGGTCCGGCTGAGATATCCCCTTGAATAGGGACGCTACGGCGATAGAACAATGCAAGGTGCTGCGAACTGACGTGGGATATGGGGAGTCGACGAGTAGGCCCGCAGTATGTGCCCAACACGTCTGAGAGGCTCAAGTAATGTTGATCAGATGCTTACCTCGCTGCAAAAGATTTCGAGGCAGTTCGCAGCAGATATACACGCCCTCGCCAATGTATCCTCGATCAGACCATCGAAGTCTAGCCTGACCCCGCACTCGCCTGGTATTGCCATGCCTGCAGCGACATTATTATGATCAAGTGAGGGCAAAGGTCGGCGATTTGAAGATGAGTTCTCGGGATACGAAGCCGGTGGCCTAGTTCAGGCATTCAGGCCCATCCCACCGGTCGGAGAGAATGAACAGTACCTACTGACTTGTGCTTGCCGGCACGTGACCTCGGAAGCCTCAGCATCCGTTTGCGGGGCCATCCGCCTGCGGAGGCCATCTGCTTCCTCTTCTTTAATGCAAGGTTCGCGCTTCCTGTATCGAACGGTGGTTAGGCTGTCAGGTTGTACTGTGAAGCCATTTCCTCTGCTCGCGGATTCGTCTCGACTTGTAAACGGTTTACCGTCTTTGCCCACTCCTCGCTCTTTCTCGATTGCCCGATCCGGCTCATCCGACATGGCTTCGGCGACCACGTTCTTCGATTTCACGCCCAAAGACCGGCGCGATCAGGATTATCCACTCTCACAGCATAAAGGAAAAGTTATCCTCGTCGTCAACACGGCGTCCAAGTGCGGGTTCACCCCTCAATTTGCTGGCCTGGAAGAACTGTGGAAGAAGATCTCGTCCAAATACCCGGACCAATTTGTCATCATCGGGTTTCCTTGCAACCAATTCGGTGGCCAGGATCCCGGATCCAATGACCAGATCCAAGAATTTTGCCAGGTAAACTATGGTGTGACCTTTCCCGTTCTTGGGAAGATCAATGTCAATGGCGACAAGGCCGAGCCGGTGTTTGAATGGTTGAAATCAGAGAAGCCTGGTCTGCTTGGCCTGAAGCGAATCAAATGGAACTTTGAGAAGTTCTTGATCGGGCGCGATGGTCAGGTCATCCAACGATGGGGCAGTATCACGAAGCCGGAGAGTCTGGAGAAGGACATCATCCACGAGATTGAAAAGAGTGCTCCGGAGAAGAAAATAAGCGCCCAACCGGAGTGAAGCTGAACATTGGCGTTCCTGGCAAGGTGATATGTGTATGACAAAGTAATGTCAGCTCCTTCATAATGGTTCCCTTGAGAGATCTTTTGTTCGAGTCGTTATCCGTTCCTTCTGGGAGTTCTCGTGTTTTCATATTCAATGTTCGCAGGAACATCATTCCGGCTCAGCGCCACAAACACCAGCGAGATCATCGCTGTCTTATGGTGGGATAATCCTCTGGTTAGGGGAGCGTGTCTATCTTGCCCGAGTTCAGCGCTCATTTCCAATCGCCACGTTTGGTGACTGTTTCTTCGGAGGAGCATGCCAGTGACGTTGCGAGAGTGATGCTTCCAAACTCCTGAGCGCGTGTTGCGGTTCTATTTGTGACCACAACCGTCGAGAGTCATATTTCCAGCTCCCTTGACGTTGTTAGCAGCGCGGGCTCCATATGTCAGCAGTGAGGAGTAAGTTCGTGAACCCGAGTTGCTGGAGGGAGTTGCTGCACGTTCCGACATTTACCAAGTCAGTTTTTTCTGTACCTGGTTTTGAACTCTGGAGTAGCGGCCTGGACTTGGGAGAATAAACCCGACGTGATAGAGATCGAGTGAGCAGAAGAGTGCTCAAGTCACAACAGGCATCGGCGGCCAAGGCAAGAGAGTTCCAGTCAGGGCAACCAAAGACCTTGAAGATCTGCGCTGTGGGGAGTCGCCATTAAAAACCCCCCGGCAGCAAGATATAGAGAGAGGCAAAAGGCAAGAGTTCATAAACTGCCGTGATCATAAGATGTGACTGAAAAGATGCAGGAGCGAATGAAAGAAAGTTGTCCAGAAGCCTCGTACATCTCTGTACTTCTACTTGCCTCATGCTTCTGCTTGCCTCCGTGCTCTCCATGAGATTGGTTCTTGCCCTTCTCGCTCTGTCAGGGAGGTCTGGGCGTGCCAAGTGTGTACATTAGGAGTCAGCAAGCAAGTAAAGAAGCAAGCAGCAGCCTTGCTGTGCTTTGGGCAATCCAGTGATGGAAACCTTGTAGTAAGTAAAAGACAATTGTCTCAACGAATACCGTACCTCTCAATACTTACCCCCATCTCAAGCTTTCACCCCTCGAGCTTTCACCCCTGCATGAAAACAACACGTCTAAAGAAGCGGTGAAGTCTTGTTGTCCCCTCGAATCTGACCGACACAGCAAAGCAGAAATTAGGCAGCTGCCCGAGGCTGTCCTGCAGCAAGGGTTGTTTGGGCTTCTAGCACCCCTATCCCTTGCTGCCGGAATACCTGTCATGCCAGCCAGTTGTCCGAAGGGATGGGAACCCGACACATTTACAGCCGATGCTAGGTGGCCGTCGCCACGCAGGAGAAGGCAAAAAGCGGAACTTGAAACAAACCCGGGGTTGCAGATGCAGATGCATCGCTTCTGCGCGCCACGCAGCACAGGCACGCGAAGGCTTGCAGGACCACGCCTTGGTGTGCCGTGGCGATAAGGGAACTCCAACCCCCGCGCGCGATTGTTTCGTGTGGTGCAGGGGCACAAGCCAAATGCCAGCCAAATGCCAGCCAGCCCACGGACCCGACAAAATGTAGCGGCTCCGTCTATCCCCCTGTCCTGGTTTCGAGCCGCACTGAACCTTGCACGGGTGGGCGAGTAAAGAGGGAACGTTGAGGGAAAGACGATTGGTTCTTGTGTGGCGGTTCAAGAGGCCAATACTTTGACGAGAACGTGGTGGGCAGCAACCTGAGCGATCTTGCTCCCAGATATCCATCCACTAGAGAGTCTCTACCAGGCAGCATACCCACCATCTCAGCTTTTCTCGTACTCGCACCAGCTCTATCACACCCACCACTCGTCACACGAACTGCCCCAGAGGGCCCCTAGTACTCCCACACGACCGAAATAGTGTCTCTGTCAAGTCTTCAGCTGTCCACATGACATCTACCCACCCTCTCCAGAATCCAGTCCTATCTGCCCAATCACGTCTCTAGTGGTCGACCGCCCAGGATTTGTTTTTACAACTTGGTGCAAACTTCTTCACGGCTGGAGGCCAGGAGGTATGCCAGCCGCTGACGACGGTGGGTGGCCGGACGGGTCGATAGAGGAGATGGTCTACACTCACTCGTCCTCCTCTCTCCCCTGCCCCACCACCACCACCACTATCGCCACCCGCGAGGGTGCAGAATCTATGATCGTTTCTAAGCGCCCACGCTTCTTCCGCCCCTTGTCCGGACCTTGGACGCCGTACGGAAGTTTCGCGCAAGCGAGGTGTGCGTCAGAAGGTTCCAGCGGCTACAGAGTCGCTACGATGCCCCTGACCTCCCTGTTGTTAATGCGTCTGTGACTCAGAGCTGCTGAATCACACGCGGCAAACGCAGGGATTGTTCCACGGAAAGCCACGACTGCCATATGACATAGACTTCAGATGTTTCAAGAAAACCCGATCCAGATCGTATTAGTATAGTACAGTAACTAGAATACACCAGTTCAAGAACAAGTCTAAAAGCTCAGCCTGACAATTCAAGCGAGGTATTCTGTGCCGTGATCTTGTCCTCGCGGACATCGTCCAACACCCGTGTCCATTGTATCCGAACAGCAAAAGGGTATCTTTAAAGCAAGGCAGAAGGAATGACACGCGTCCATCTCGGATCCCATCGTTGTCGCGTCTGTGTGACATTTTGGTCAACTTTTGCCGCCCGCGCCCATGCCGAAAAATGAAATTGTGTGTGAGACGGGGAGAATGTCCTTCCTGGAAATGATTGCCCAATGAGTCATGCTCCATCGCAATGCCAGTGATAGCTCACGCCCATGACCATGTCTGAAACGAATGTTTTGTCATTCAGGTAGCCTGCCCTGAGTCCAACGCCAATGAAATGCCCCAAGAAAAGGTTGATGTGTGTGTGAGTGGGTGGTTAGATGGGTGGCAAAAAAAGTCCTTGCCACCCAAGGCAGAAGCAATTCGGTGCCTCCGACCATGCAGTCATGCCCAAGGTTTCGCAATCGCAAGCGCAATCGCAACATCTAGGCAACAGATGGGCGACGCAGGATGTCCTCGCAGTTGACGTCGAAACGCATGTTCCAGAGTCGGATGCTGTTCATGATCTTCTCAGTCGACTCGAGGTGGCGGTCCCTCCCGAAGATGGAGTCGACGAATTCGGTGCCCGCCTTCTTGCCCATGGTCTTGGTGCCGTCTCTCTTTGCGGCCTTCAACATGTAGTGTTCGCAGTCTTTGAGGAGGTCCTTGAACTTTTCGAAGAGACGGCCGCCGCTGACCATGAAGTCCTGGACCATCTCGGCGTTCTCCGGATTGCGGATGCGACCGCTGCGCAGGCACTCTTCCGCGCGTCTCATCTTGCCGGCCAGCTTGATCAACAACAGCCAGAGCTCCCCGGCCATGTCGGCCATGGGAGTCGACGCACCATGATGGAAGACGGTCCAGTCGTAGATCCACTTGCCCAACGAGTTGGCGTCGAAGACGCTGCCGAGCAGGATGATGGGACGCTCGGTAGGGTCCCAGTTCTTGATCGAGTAGCCGACCGGAATGCCCTCTCTGGCGGCATCCTCTTCGGTCGCTTGCGGTGTCGGTCGGGCCGGACTCGATCTGGGTTTGTT
>Ga0255336_100542_pt1 | contig 54637 bp, 54 predicted proteins | sample MeOH1_35cm_T3_17_FD_189102 | JGI IMG/M metagenome (GOLD analysis project Ga0255336, IMG submission 189102) | Sandy soil microbial communities from University of British Columbia, Vancouver, Canada - MeOH1_35cm_T3_179 | ecosystem: Engineered > Artificial ecosystem > Sand microcosm > Unclassified ... | reverse complement strand
CCGAACAGAAGATCCTGGCCATCGTCCGACACAGTGTGAAGCCTTTCTCGGACAAACTTGATCCGTTCGCAGCGCTGCCGGTCAGCCTCGACAAGTCGCAGGAAAATCTGGTCAGCTTTTACCTCCTGTACTATCCCAAGGTCACCTATGGCTTCAGTCCACGGCTTCGGCCACACCCCGTGGCGAGCAATTTCTCGATTGCTTTGACGACACCAGCGTGCTTCCAGGTCATTCTTGCCCGGTCAGCGCTGTACAGGTTGAACTTGAACAAGTACACCAGCGACGCGGAGAAGAAGGATCTGGAGCTGGCGATGATGAGTCACAAGGGGGAAGCCTTGCGATTGATTCGGGCGCTGAACATGCAGCTGGGTCCGAAACGGAAAGATGACCTGCTGGCGTCCATCATCAGCGTTGGCACCCTGGACCGGCGCACTGGGTCGGCGACCGCGGCTGGGATGCACTATATGGCTGTGAGGAGGATTTTGAAATCGACAGGAGGGCCCCTCGCCGTGCATTCGGTGCTCCTGTCGCGTGTCATGTGCTTCTTCGAGTGCATCTATGGCACCAGCCCGGAGAGCTACATCTGGGACGAGTCCGACCTGCCACGGCTGGTGTCGAGTCTGAACCACTTCCTGTCATCTCTGTTTAAGAGGTGGGAATCGCTGTCGACTATCAGCCGTCTCAACCCCCGGCCGCCGGCGGCACAGTCCATTCACTCATTCCGCCTGAGGCCAGGTTCGACTCTCCTGGGTCTTGTATCGAGAAGTCCCCCTCCGGGCGCCGAGATCACGCCGCCACGCCGGCTTGAGCTCATATTCCAGATTACCAGTCTCTTGACTCTCGGGGCCATTGTGCTGGACTTCGTCACCGATTTTAGCTCGCTGGACGCGTACATGGGCAACCTGCACAAGATGATGGACGACCTCAAGCTGGCCGGCCAGAGCTGCAACAACGCCATGTGGCAGATCCAGGTCCACGACCACTCGTCTTACCACAGCCGGCGCATCTGGCGAGCCGCGAGTTATGCGTGGGTGATGAAGCACGTCTCGTACCAGACTCAGACGACATTGAAGGACTGGCTGCTGCGGTTCATGACGGACCAACCGGTCCACAAGGGATACAAGCTGGACCCCTTCCACTTCAGCTATGCCAGCTGAAGAGGACGGGCCCACTTTTCCCCTGCTGATCGACAAGCAGGTTTTGCATGATTTGAGGGGATCGACTTTGGCGAATCCACCATCCCACACGGAAGCACACAGGAATAGAGTGGTTGCATGCGCACGTTGCATGTACCCCTTCTATGGCTGTGGGCCTCCACGATCCGCAGAATACAAGAACTGTTGTGATTGGGCTGATGGGGTGCAGGATCTCACCCTCACATGTAACAGATGTTACCGCGAAAGGGGAATATAAAAATGGCTAAGAATAATGAGTTTGCATGAACGACATCCGAATGAACCTATTATAAGAGGCCGGAACCCGGATTGCCGAGTCATTGTAATGGTGATTCTATTCAGGACTTTTCAACCGGCTGCCACAGTTGTTGGTTGGCGCTGGAAAATACCGATCTAGTAATACAATGAGAACCACGGAGCGAGGTCGTACTCTTTTCCTTCTACTCACACAATTTTGAAACAAAATTCTTCATCGCTCTGCCAGCGACTCCGACAAACCGCGGCTCGGTTTCTGGACGAGCGAGTCCAAATCGCGGCGACTCAAAGCCCACAAACCCTTCGGCCCGTCCAGTTTCCCAAACATCTCGTCGATCTCGATGTGACCAAGTATGTTGATGGCCTTGCGCATGAACCCAACTACCGTGGCAACCTTTTCCCAGTCCACATCCTCTTGTCCTCGGTACAGATTTCGCCACACGGCGCCTGCGAGGACAGCATCGCCTTTCACGAGCCCTTCATCGTACGCAGCCAGGATTCCCCTCCATTGCAAAAAAAGATCTTTCAAGTATTTATTCCTTATGCTCCTCGCAGTCAGGTTGTGCTGAATCACCATCTTATCTTCCGCCGCATGTGAAAAGTGCTCGAGAAGATATCTCTGGTAGTTCTGGAAAGCTGTGGCCGAGCTCAGCGCCCGCAACCGCACGGTGAGCAAATACATGTGTAAATATGTGACCTGGCTCCAGGTGCTGAACGTCGGGAGAAGTCCCGCCTCGGCGAACCACCAGGAATCTGCTTCAGGGACACCGAGGTCGACGCCGTCGGCGGTCTTGGGTGGGCCCTTCCCAGTCAAGACGCTCATTCGCTGGTCCTCTGGGATCATATATCGGGCTTGCGCCGCGCACGACTTGAAAAGAGCTTCGGTGTGGCCATAGGTGATGTACGTTTCGGTCGTCGAGCGAGCCGTTTGGCGGAGGCGACGTGCCAGTTGGGTCGCAAGATCTGGCCGGGAGAGCGACGAGGCTATTTGTCGTTGCATCTCCGCCACACTCACTTCTGGGAGGGCCGGTTTCGATGGGTCTGTGACTGGCGCCGCAGATCCACTTCGCGGGGGAGGAGCTGTCACATTCGAAGTGATGGCTCCAGTTGTCGTGGGCGGAATCAAAGTCTGAGGCTCAACGCGGGTCGATGAAGTTCGCGTTACTTGCTGCCATTCGGAAGCCTGGTTGGAGAAATATCGTGGCTTCCTCGTCGCCATAGAGGGAAGCTGCGCAGACTGCCCAACATCTCGTCAGCAGAACATTGCAGGAGTGGTTGACGGTATTTTACCTCCGAGCCAATCCTCTGCCGCAGCGTCCGCAGACATCGTGAACATATCAATGCCTTCTGCATTTTGTGTGAAGAGCAACGGTCGCGTCCGGCAACGGCTCCATACAGAAAATGCGGCTTCAAGCCATGGACCAAAGAGCGGGTGTCATGACTCGCGGCTTGGCGAATTTGTCCAGTTTGCGCTTCATGTTCAAGATTAGAAAGATCGCCTGATTCTAAAAATGGACTTGCTGAACAATCGAACAAGCTGAAAAGCTCAACGCTTAAGTGCTTACTGAAGCTTGTTGTCTGCATCTCCGCCTCCCCTGCGGTTGGCCCCTTCCATGGCCGACCTTTGCCAGTTATGACCCTTGCCTGTTTCAAGCCATGCTGAAGCCCATTGTCAATCTCTCCCTCCCGGCTCTCAAGAGAGCCGTTCAACCCAGACGAGAGAGAGGAGAGCATGGCATGGCATGACAGCTCACCAAATTGGACGCGATCACAGATCGAAGCTCAAACGTCCCTCCTCGTCGATCCACCAAGACTGCGGTGGAACATGTGCGGTCCGCCCCCAGAGTTGCGGCCGGCCAGCCTGTCGAGTAGTGCTTACGGCTTCAACAGATTGATCGCTTGAGCCGCCGCCAGCTGACAGGATGGGTCCCTATAACATCTTTGCTTCTCCTCCCGTGCCTCAGTTTTGTCTGTCCCCCTCCACCTGAGATTCTGGTCTTGTGCAATACTTTCCACTCTGTTTCCTTTCGTCATGTCGCAATTCCTAGTTCCTGTCACTCTTTTGCTTCTGGTTAAATCCATCCTGGCGGCTCCCGCCATGGTCACAGGCACTGCGCTCCCTCCTCAGATCACGCAAGCGGCCGGTGGCGGCCTGCCCAATACGCCTGGCACTCCACACCTTTCTCAGAATGCCATCAACAATTTTCAGCTCGCCAACTTTCTCGAGAATCTTGAATCAGCCTTCTTCCAAGAAGGCCTGGCCAACTTCTCGGCGTGGGGCACCGGCGGCCAGACCAATGGCGTGAGTAATATGGTCGTCATCTCACATGTCGCGGCCCAAGAGGAGGTACACGTCGCGTCGATTGCGGGATTGCTCAAGGGAAATGGTGCCCAAGATGTGGCTCCCTGCCAGTACAACTTTCCCACCACGGACGAACCCAGTTTCTTTGCGCTGGCCAATATCATTACCGTTGTGGGCATCGGGGCGTTGATCGATCTTCAAGACGGCCTGTCGCAGTCGGATCCAGGCCTGGAGGCCACCATTGGATCGATTCTGCCAGTGGAATCACGACATGATGCCTTTTTCCGTCTCACAGCCAATGAGATTCCGAATCCGACCACGTTCGAGACGCGGATCAGTGGCATCTGGGCCTACAACCTGGCCTTGGACTTTGTTGTCCCCGGCTCGTGCCCCAACATTCCATCTTCTGTCAGCTCTCTACCTGTCTTTCCCGACTTGTCCATTGTCGGCTCCGGTGGCCCATCCTTTGCGACGCCCAATTCCCCCGGAAAGTTCATCTTCAAAGTCGGCCAGCCGACCATGATGCCGCAAAATTGGAATACGCAACAGCTCTACATGGCATGGGTAAACGAGGACAACGTCCCAGCATACACCCCCGTCACAATCCAAGGGGACAATGAATTGCATGCCGACGTCCAGCCAGGCATGTTTGGTATGGCGTTCGCCGCCTTGACGAACCAGAACACGGCCATGAACATTGGAGACCTCACGAAAGCGACTCTTGCGGGACCGCTGCCTATACCCCTGACTTAGTGGCGACAAGACAGCGGTACGAGAACATGGACAAAGTTGACGCATGGTGCTGGGGACAACCGGGCAAGGGTAGTGTATAGTGTCGTGGTCGTCTGTAATGTCAATGCAATCGTTTTCTTTCAATCGCAGCCGAGACCTGCATCGTGCTATCCAGCTTTCCCTGTATCGATGGACACCCTGCACATAGTGTCGGCCAATGGAGGCATTCTGGCTTTACCATCATGGCCACAAATTTCTAGGTCTTTCTTCGGAAACAAATATGAATTGTAAATGCTCTATTAGACTGCATCCTGATTCCACTCTCAAGTCTCGTCACCAAAGTTGGCCACCAAAACGGTCACGGCTCGATCACCTCGAGCAGCACATATACATCCTTAGAACAGGTCGTCCAATCTTTGTGTCGCCTGGTATGTGGACTTGTCACCGACGAGGGTCACAAGGCAAGAGGTGGGTGGGGAGGGCTGAGAGTGATCGAGGATGGGCAGCCCAAGTGGCGGTCAGAGTGGCTGGCAGAGAAGATCACATCGGTCAATGACTGACAATGGGACAATCCGAGGATGGACCAGATCGGATCAGCTTGTCATGATTCGTGTTCGTCGATTCATTCATTGGTAATGCCGGAGGACCTTCACATTACAATCATGACTCTTTCGCCAGTCCCATGTCCAGCTAGCCTGTCGATATTGTTCGGATTGTGGATGCCCTTCCAGTTCAGGAGAAGCAGAGTGGTGGTTGCTTGCACGCCATATGAAGGCGGCATCAGAATCGATTTGTCTTGGTGTACACATTAGACGTGTTGTCTCATGGCACCATGAGCCATTGCTATATGCGGGTGTTGTGTCCAGCACGTGGAAGCCGTGAAGAGTTCCAATGGCATGTGTCAATCGCTTGGTGTGGCCGCCTCCCTGCTGCTACAGGTGTGGTGGAGTCTCGGATTCTTGTTTCGTAGGAGTAAGGAGAGCGCTGCTGATCCCCGAAGTTGCTGACGTCGCTTCTGCTTCCTGCAGACTGACGGTCTTCGACGCCGACAACACTCGCCATTCTGAGATGGAGCTGGTTGGCCCGCCCACAATCAGCACACTCTGTAACTCGGCCTCCTTGCCGAGTACTGTGCCCTGGTATCGCGATTCTTCCCCAGTCTTGCTGTGTTTCTTCTTGATCGCTAGTCACTTTGTCAGTCACCGGGCGTCACCCGAACGTCGCGACACTTTCTCACCAGTCAGATAATCCTCTTCCTCATCGAGTCCGGCGGCGATGTCGTCGACATTTGCTTCATCCCCATATCCCGCAATCCTTCGAATCTCTTTGTTCACCGGGCCTTGAGCCCAGGCGACAAAAGACTGTACGCCACGCAAGTCCTCAAATGGGACGGTGGCCCCATCAATGACAACATCCTCCTTCAACGCCTCCTCAGTCGTGCTCATCTGTGGCACAAGCGCGCCAGCTTGGACCAGGGCCAGTCTCACATCCTGGATAGTGGGCACAAAATCGTTGTGGTTGTTAAAAGAATTGCGCGCGGTCGAAGACGCGAGGAGCAAGAGATATCTCGCCGCTAGATCGGTGACGGTGTCAATGACTGCTGGACGGGCATAGTTGAAACCGGCTGCTCTCAAGATTTGGAGGACAGTAGGACGCAGCAGCGCGGTGTAGAGGTCCGCCGAAGTCATCGTGATAGTCGGATTCTTTGCCTCCACAAATCAAAGTGGTGCCTACCGAGAATACATCATAGGAATGAAACCTAAAAGCTCACCGCCAGGCAGACACCATAGTCAGGAGAAAGCCAGCGGCACGGCCGTCACAAGGTAAACTTCCACACCACCAACCACCAGCCGCAGGAGGACGTTCACACGGAGGAGCGGATCACTGATTATCACGTCGAGATGAAGACGCGAGGTGCTTGGGACAAAAATCGAGCCAACCCAAATCGCCAGACCGGTGCCTTTACACCATGCGACCCCGCCGCCCAGACCATCGCTGCCAGAACCACCAATAGCGATGCCCCTCAGATCCCTGGAGGTGGCGCCGGGCACGCCAGGTCCATTCTCAAGCCTCCCGCCGCGGTCAAGGCATCGCAGCAAAGTTCACGATTCAAGAGGAAGAGCGTCACTCTCGCTCCTGATCCCCACGTTTACCGATTCTCGAACGACTCGGATGATGATAACAAGGACGACGAGGACGGTGTAGAGTCAGTCGACAGCACCGACAAGGAGAACGACATGTCGTCGCAGCCACAGCAACCACCACAACAGCGACCGGCACTGAAGCTCAAGTTAAACAAGACGAATATCCAACCCGACCCTACACAAACTCCCAACCCTCAAAGCGGTGTGCGCACTCCCTCTATTAAGCTGAAGCTGGGCGGAACTCCCCGTGCCTCTCTCGACCATGCTCCAAAGAACAAGGTGGAAGATGCGAAGGGTGGCACGCCTGGGTCATCCACAAAAAAGCGCAAGCGGACACACGATGGGAATAAACCTGATGAAAACCCCTCTCGACCACAAGTTCGTCCACCGCAGATTCGCAAGCTCACCTTGAAGGCTGCGAAGCTTACGCCGACGCCGGCGCCTATGATCAAGCTGAAGTCAAAAGGCAAAATCCCGAAGCGGCCGCTCGGCGTGGGATATGACTCTGAGCTGGAAGATCGTGAAGCCGATCCCGTCATTCTCGAAGGATTCATCCTACGGATGCAGCCCGGTCCCGATTGCGACTATGTGCGGGATGCGATTGAAAAGGGCACAGTCGGCGTGCATCGTGCCCAAGGAGGCGCCGACATCCGAATGCGAATGCTCGATACACTGGGCAGGAGAGGCATCCTGATCGTGAGGGGCCATCAATATGCCACGACCCTGGTGGACCTTCCATGCATCATCGAGGGCATGAAGTCATGGGACAAGAAAGGCTGGATTAAGAGCATCGACATCAGTCAAATGATGATCGTGCTGGGACGCTGTACCACCGATGACGAAGCAAGAAACTATCCTCTTCCTGAAGATGTCAACCCGAAGAACTATCAATATGCTCATGGGATTACGGCCCCGATGAAGTGGGTTCGAAAGCGCCGCTTTGCTCGGACGAAGCGGGCGCGCGTCGACGACATTGAGGCCGTCGAACGCCGCGTGAATGCGTTGCTTGAAGCAGATCGAGTCGCCGTCAGCTCACGTTACCAACTCCTTGACCACGATCCCCGGCTCGATGCTGACCAATACAGCTCCGAATACGAGGAGGAGGACGCGGAAGGAGAAGAGGAGGAGGAGGGTGGAGAGGAAGCCACAGATGGATACTTTGCCTTGCGCAAGGGTCAATATGGTCTCAATGTCGAGACACCCATGTTTACCGAAACCCCCGTCGAGGATATTGGGCAAGAAGATGTTGATGAGTTTGAGCGCATGTTCGAAGATGAAGCCCCCACGAATGGCGATATACGACACGCTGCCGCAACGACATTACATCTGCCTGAGCCCGGTGATTCGTCCTTCGCCGTCACGAGTACGTCCGCATCGCCTCTTGCTACATCTGGACAGACTCCCACTTCTGGTGCAGACCAGTCGTCGGACGAGGACGAAGAGGACGAAGAGGACGAAGCGGAACGCGATGAGGATGAGCGGGAAGGCGATGAGAATTTGCAGCAGGTCAGGGACAGGATTGCGGATATGCAGCAAAAGATCACCGAGCAAAAAGAGTTGTTTAACAAGACTGAAAACTTAATTCTCAAGCGGAAGCTGGCCAAGAAGATCAAAGAGCTCGAGGATGACGTGAGGACGATGAAGAGGGGCGCTGGTCTGGGAGGTGAGGACGAGGATGAATAAGTGGAATATGGAACCGTGAAACATAACTCAGTTGGATGGTTTGACCGAGTCCAGGGCATGGCAGGAAGCTGGATAGCATTCACATTAGGCGGACCGATCGTGGCTCCTGGCACATCTGGTCATATGGCCGTCTGCGGCATCGCACGTCAGGGAAGGCACGTTTAGTCTGTACGTGATGGTTGTCAGAACAAAACAATAGCTGAGGATGGCGACAATATACTAGCCTCCACGTACCAAAAGTAACTCCATAGTTCGGCTTGGGTGAGTGCTGCAGCTCGACTTGTCTTACAGGACAATCATTCTATCGGTAGAGAGATTAGCGACTGACTATTCGCTCCAAAGACAAGACAAGCCCACATCAGATATGCTGCAAAAAGCGAATGCATCAACGTGCAAAGATCTGGTTTGCTGGCTCTACCAGCTCCGGCGCGTGATTTCTCTTGAAATTACCTATCAACAGCAGAATACCAACAATATAAATAGTCGTCCTCCTTCGTCCCTGGACAGCTGTAAACAATATCAGTATGTTCATCTTTAGGTGGAGCACACATGGTGGACTGGATTTTCTTGCTACGCGATGCCATATGCAGGGGAAAGAGTGGGATAATGAAATAAAATGCAAGCCGTCACTCTTGGCGCCGCTGTTCCTGCAGAAGAGCGACCAATAACGCTGCGTGTTTTTTTCGGCGCTAAACCCCAAAGGCTCTCACAGCCAATCAGTGTCTTTCCATTAATCGGTTTTCTACATTGCCATTAAATCAGTATGGTAGACAAGTTCAGGATTAAGGGGACGTTGGAAGTTTGTAAACATTCGGACAATGAACACAGCACTGCACCGTGTCCAGCGTGCCACTGTACCAACCGCTGGAAGCGATGCCAGATCACTGGCGGACTACCGACTGTGCTATGCAAAGACCACCCAGGCTCTAGGGACAGCTTGAACTTGGTAACCCAAGACAGAGAGATGTCACTCAAAGGCAGAAGCAAGACGACATCAGTACTGGAGATGCCGGTGGTGATACTTCTGGAGGTGAGCAAACCAAGGCAATGTTGCAACAAGTGGCAGCCCTGCCCGCGGTACATCCTAAGGCCATAGGTCGTCAGTGGGTACACAAGTGGCAATAATGGTGATCAGAGCTCAATTCTTCATAGCGTCTGGATGTTCGAAATGCTCCCGTTCATCAAGGTCGCCGCTCAAGGCTTAATAACCTGCGATGGTTGACCACAATTCAACTTGGGCGCTCCGGTCTAAGATGCGTTTCGGGTCCAACTTCGAATGCTCTTCCTCCTTCCACGGATCATTTCCATCCCCCTCAAATGGTTCAACAATCCATGGATGTTGTTGAAGCCTCCGGATGGATTTAAGGTCCTTTGTTGTTTACGGAGGTGGCCAAGCGCTCACAGAGTGAATACACTGGTTGTGTTCGCAACATCTTCCTCTCCTCAGGCTTACTCTTCCAGACGGAATTTGGGTCCAGTGACGACGGTATAACTTAGTGAACGCTCACCAGGGCTTGGCAGCGACAGACCCAGCACATTTGCTTTCTCACCGCGTGGTTCGGTCCCTCAGTTGTCCAGCCATCCAGATGCGCATCCTCCAGCGAGCCTGCCGTCATCCGTCCACGGCAGCCGTGATCGTTCTTCGTGATGCCTCCAAGCCCGCCATGCGTCCAGGCTTACCTCCAGTTCTTTGATCACTCCAGGTATAGCATTCCTCATGGATGAGGAACCCCGGGATTCCTCCCCCCAGACCGATGGGCTTTGAGGCGTGAAGTGTGGGCGTGCTGAGGCCACTTCCGGTTCCATGAGCTAGAATAACAATTTTCCAATACAGCGTCCAGCCCGTCTTTGTGTTATGATGAGAAGACGGAATCAAAAATGTCCTTGCCGGGCTTGTCATGTACCAGGCCAATTCATATAAAGGACTTCAAAATGACCTGCATCTCACTCCAGGATTCCACCTCACATAATTTGATGTTTAAGCGCAACCAGGGCTTGAGCCACGCGCCGTCGGGTTCAGTAAATATCAAAACTGCGCCAATCATCAGAAGCCAAAGCAAAATCTGAGGTGACAACCAGTTCCAAAATTTGAGGTTAACGAGGTAGTTTTTATAGGTCACAGGAAAATGATGACAGGAGTGCTTGACATATTGCCACTGTAAGAAGATATGAGCACGCTTCAAAGCTCATATAGACCTCGGGTTAATGTATCAATTGCTGCCATCTAGAATAGCTTGAGGAATAAGAAAGCTAACTCATTACAGCCGTAGGCCGTTCTGTTCAACATCTATTTGAGTTGGCAGCTTGGTCCAGATGTGGTGAGGAAGCAGCCGGAATTGAAGGTGACAAGTATTCTATAATTTCGTATTTGACATCCTTTTCTGCTTGATCTTTTCAGCTGCTATGGCCTGTTTTATGGCCAGATCCGTCAAGATCTCATCGCTACCGCCGCCTACCACCATGACCCTCACATCGCGTGATATCTGCTCGACCCGGCCACCTCTTCCTCCACGCGAATAGCCCAGTCCACCAAATATCTGCTGCGCCTCCCGCACGCAAAGCTCCAGGCATCTCGCCGCGTGGACCTTGATCCTCGCAAAGTCACCGCCCATTGTCGCGTCCAGCGCGCCGGGCGTGACGGTGGCGTGGTGCAGCAGGACCTCGATCTGGGCTTGGATCGATTCGACCAGCATGGACATGTTGCCGAGCTTGAAGCGGATGACCTGGTTGGAGAGGAGGGGCTTGCCGAATGTTTCGCGCCGTTGGGCGTAGGTGTATGCATCGTGGAAGCAGATCCGGCTGAGACGCAAACTCTGGACCGCGATGACCAGTCTTTCGTGGTTGAAATCTGTTTGGACGTTAGATCTGTCTCGACGCCGGCGGGAAAGATCCATACTTGACATGACCATTCTGAAACCGAGGCCCAGTCCAGCCTCGCCGCCGAGGAGGTTCTCGCGAGGCACTTTGACTTCATCAAACTCGATGAAAGTGCTTCCGCTTGCGGATACCCCCGAGTTGTGCAGATGTCTTCGGGTCACTCCTTCGGCAGAAAGAGGAATGATCAGAGCTGACAGTCCAGCGGCACCAGAGTCCGGCGCACCGGTCCGCACGGCGGCCACGACGAAGTCACTCCACAGCGCATTCGTGATCCATTTTTTGGACCCGTTGACGATGAAGAACCGGCCGTCTTCGGACAGGCTGGCCGTGGTGCGAATGTTCGCCACGTCGCTGCCCGCTATGGAACGAATGAGAGTGATTAGTTCGATCCGGCGTCAATATCCAGCGCCTGGCTTACCATCTGGCTCGGTGATTCCCAAGCATCCTCTCACATGGCCCCGAAGGACTGGAGGAATGAGCTGTTCCTTCTGCTCTCGAGTGCCAAAGTTGATGATGGGTGGCACACCGATGGCGTTGCCTCCGGTCAAACTCCAAAGCACTCCGATGTAGCCCACCCGGGACAACTCATCCACCACAATCATGTCGTGAAACAGGTCCCATTCGGAAGGCAGGATGCCGGCAGGAAGCGACTGTGCTTCAAATGCCGCTGACGTCGTGGTCGCCGGCCTCGGCTCGAGATATTCGGCTGCCATGGGGAAGATCGAGGCAGCAACGAAGCCGAGTTCGGCGTGTCGCCGGAATGCTTCATCAGGGACCTTGCCCGCTCCCTCCCATTCTTCGGCGTGTGGAGCCAAGTAGGTATCGACATAGTCCCGTACGAACCGGCGAAGCCGTCGATGAGACTCTTTGTAGTATGGTGACTTTAAGGTGTTGTACCACGCCGGCTCCGCGAAAGGGACAGTAGAGCCAAATTCTTCCATCTTACCAGTGACGACGATCAAGGGCGAGTCCAAAGGAGAGGACAGTCATCACTGGTGCACCCTCGATGCCAAAAAGTTTCTTCCTTACAGCAGGTCGTGCATTTTGAAGCCAAGCCTGACAGGGGTATGTGTCGTCTCCCGAGGCTTTACCCCTCTGTCATAACTGTCGATGTCAGAAAAGATCCATGCAAAAGTACGCTAGGTTGTGATAGGTAAATTTTCTGTATCGCCCGGAGCAGCCGTTCCTAATTTCTATCGTCTCCTGTGGCGATGGAGCACCGTATAGGGCGGGACGCGTGATGACCGAGTCGTAAAAGACGGGTCATTATCGAAGGTCATTTGACGCTCGTCAATACACTCTACACATCCTCTCCCTTCCACAATCCGGGATCCACACAGCCCCGCGCTCTCCCGAGGTCCAGAACATGGCCTCCACACATCTCCACGCCAAGGAAGTCGGGGTTGTACAGCCAAAGACGAGAGCGTCGCCAAAATTGGGCCTTTAAATGGCGCCATTGGACGCTGACATCAATTTGTTGCCTCGGTGCTTGGTCTGGCTATAGAGTTTCGACTGTAGTTGCCACCAGCATCTACCTCATCCTTCGCCGGAGTTAGGAGTACGACCAGTCTTGTGAGCCGGGGATTAAGAGGTTCAGACCTTGTGCCATAACTCAGGATGGTGCCCAAACCTATGGTCGGAGCATATGCTCCCGTTGGCTGTGACAACACCCTCTCAGTATCGCAGCTCATGACCAGATACAATCCTGACAACGTCCGGGCCGACAAGATAGTACATATTGACACCATCTCGGGGAAGACCATCACCTATGGCGGCCTCCGTCAACAGGCGGCACAATGTGCGTGGGGTCTGAAGCACAGGCTGGGACTCCAAGAGCAGGCGAAGGTGTTGGCCATAGTTCCAAACTCGGTATGGAACAAGCGCGGTATTCCCGCTCTGACCCGGTCTCGCTGAACGAAAATCATCAGACGGACTTTGTCCTCCTCGCACACGCCACGCTCTGGGCGGGAGCAGTATTTGCGTACGTGCTCGGATGTGTGACCGGAGTTCGAAGTTGGCCTAATCGGTGCCTGCAGACCGTTAAACACGTCTTCGGTGGCCAAGGATGTCGCAAATGCGCTGACAATCGTCAAGCCAACCCACATTGCCATCGAGCCCAGCAAACTGGACGTGGTCAATGCCGCTCTGGACCAGGTGAGCTTGGACGACCGGCCGCTGATCTTCACCGTGCTCAAGAGGGGCGACAACTTGAAATTGGTAAGGGTTGATCGATGTCGCCAGACCATGACTGTCGGGGAATCTCTGACAACACCACCTAGTTCCCTGACGACATCAGCGGCCAGGCCTCTGCCGAGGCGGTCGGGCCATACGACCTCGCGGGTAAAAGCGCCAAAACCACGCCAGCTTGTATCGTCTTCTCGTCAGGAACGACAGGAAAGACGAAAGGCGTGCTTCTGTCGCACTACAACCTCACTTCCAACCTGATTCAAACACGGACCTCGGTACCGAGCATGTACCATTCCGGGCAGAACGAAGTATTCTTTCCTCCGTGTAAGTAGGCGATGTCAACCTCTTTCTTCCGACCTGACATCATCACCAATCGACCAAAGAAGGCTGACTGTGGTTCTCCTCCAGACTGCCACATCTATGGATTGTCCGTAGTGGTGCTGGGAGGAATGTGGCTTGGCAGCTTCACCTGCGGCCTGCCAGCATTCGACCTCGAGCTTTTCTGTCAGAAAATGGCCGAGTTTAAGGCGACCTGGGTCCACATTGTCCCGCCTGTGGCCACACTGTTGTCACAGTCCGACATCCCGCTAAAGTACGATCTTTCGAATTTGAGGACCATCGTCGTGGCCGCGGCGCCGATGAAGGTGGGCCATCTCTTTGGAGGCTGTGGCGTCGGGAAACGATACATGCTGACCGTGGTCAATCCAGAAACCGTTGCAGGAAAGACTGAAACAGCGGTTTGGACGCGACACGAAAGTGCTGCAAGGCTATGGCCTCTCAGAGTGCTCGCCGACCGTCATGACTCAACATGAATCCGATGAAGCAGATAATGTGGGCACAGTCGGCAAAGTGATTTCGGGATGGTGGGTGTATGACCGGCTCCGTCTGACGGAGATCCCTTTTCCGGCCGTGCTGATTGCTCGTAGCGAAGTGCGCTTGGTCGATCCGGTCACCGGCGAGGATGTTGCCCGTGGCGAAGAAGGGGAACTCTGGGTTCGGGGCCCTCAGGTGATGATGTAAGGCGTGCAAGGACTGCCGCCCGGCCGTTGGTGCCTGAGAGGATGGCTGACGCTTCACTCTCCCAGGGGTTATCTCGGCGACGCGCAGGCAACTCGCGACACTTTTTCTGGAGCCTGGTTGCGGACTGGAGACATCATGAGGGTGGATGAGAACGACAATTTTTGGATCACCGACCGACTGAAAGAGCTGATCAAGTACAAAGGGTGAGTCATCTGATATCGTGGTCACACTCGCCAGAGAGCTAGTCCGTCTCATTGCCGTGCCAGATTCCAAGTGGCACCGTCGGAACTCGAAGATCTCCTTCTGCATCATCCAAATGTGATCGATGCCGCAGTCTGCTCAATCTACGACGATGAGCAAGCAACTGAACTGCCCATAGCGTATGTCAGTTTCAAGCCCGAGCATGCCGCACTCCCTCCCGGACCGAAGCAGGAAGTGTTGAACGCAATCCGAGCGTGGGCCGATGGCCAGCTGGCGGGCTACAAGAAACTGCGAGGCGGTGTGTTCCATCTTCAGCAGTTACCGAAGACAACCACTGGAAAAATTTTGCGAAGGGAACTGCCGGCCAGGGTGCAACAGGCTCGGCGGACGAAGCTATGAGCATAAGAATGGATAGATGAGTGAGGCTAGGACCGTGCGCCAAGACCTGATATCACGTGATCAAATACGCCCGTATAAGTCTTGGCACCCTCCCTCAAAGTTGCTCCGCCCCGACCTGGTCCTACTAGACGATCATTAATCACTTGCAGATTGCTTGGCTCCTATCGCTCGTACGTAACTGGCCCAGGCGCCAGCATTCCACGCCATCATGGTAGATCGGAACGGGTCATGTCCGCTTAGGCACAGCCGACGGCGGCCAGGACCAGGAGCAGCTCTCGCCCACGAAACCTCAGAACTGCGTCACAGCGTCTATTAATCCTGATCAACGTCACTACTTTCGTTTTGACGAATATTCTGCCATGCTGGCATTAGACACTGAGGATTTCGAGAAGCTAAGATGCTACAGCATTCGTGCTTTCGCTTTGTACATCGAATCTCGTATCTCGTATCCGACATCAAAGATGTATAAGACGAGAGCACGAAGATGCGAGTACGAAGACACGACTAAAAGTTAATCCGACTATTGTATCATTGATGCACGTCGGACCAAATGATTTGATAATCTCAGAAATTGACTTCTTTGACGTTACCCAAACTCGATTCGGGCAAATTTTACGCCGCCGGAGTCGGGGAGGAAAGCCACAATCCATGCCCAAACAACTTGTACCGGTCCACAATGGAGGATGCTACGAGCCTGCCAATGACGAAGGACAATTTGCAAAACTATATATCATGCGACCTGAGTCCATCGCCTGGCGTTCGGGGCCCCAGATATTGCAACATTTTTCACGATTGATGAGGCGGAACTCACCTCAATACTATTCATTATTTCCGCCTTCTATCTCATCACACCACTGAAAATATACCTACAGCGACCATGTCGACCACCCCTATAGAACCGGCCGAAGATAAAGAGAAGATAGAGATACAGCTCCCGGAGTCCTCCTCTCCATCGTCATCCCTGTCAGAAGGAAACAATGAGGTACCAGAATTCACAGTCTCGACCCGATTCCTTCTTGCCTTTGCAGCATTGGCGATTCTGACCCTGATGGTCGCCCTGGACGGTACATCTATCAGCGTGGCATTGCCGGTCATTGCGCACAAACTCCATGGTTCTGCCATCGAAGCCTTTTGGGCGGGCACGTCTTTCCTGCTGTGCGCCACCGTCTTCCAACCGGCCTTCGCCTCGCTGAGCCATATTTTCGGTCGCGTGCCTATCATCATGGCCGCTGTGACGTTATTCTTCGTTGGCGTCATGCTGGCGGCCTTGTCGACCAACTTCACACTCATGCTCGCCGGCAGATCTGTTCAAGGCATTGGTGGTGGTGGTGAGTGCTGATCATCCTTGCGTGCCATATCACGACCGGTTGACGATGGACTAGGGATCATTGCCATGACCGAGATCGTCGTCACTGACCTGGTCCCCCTGCGATGGCGAGGTCAGTGGCAGGGTATCATTGCGGGGATGTGGTCCATCGGATCGGTTTCAGGTCCCATCATTGGGGGTGCCTTCGCCCAAGTCCAGTGGAGATGGATCTTCTGGCTGAACCTGCCCTTCATCGGCATTGCTCTCGTGATGGTGCCGCTCTTCCTCCGTCTCAACATCGTCCCCTCCAGCATCGCATCCAAACTGCGCCGGGTCGACTGGATCGGGTCGACGATATTCGTCGCCAGCATGACCTCTTTCCTCGTCCCTCTCACCTGGGGCGGCGTCATGTATGCATGGACGTCGTGGCGAACACTGGTGCCACTGATCGTCGGCGTCGTTGGCCTGGTTGGCTTCTCATTGTACGAGCGGTATATCGCACCTGAACCCGTCATTCGACTCTCCGTCTTCGCCAATCGAACGGCAAACATTGCTTTCTTCACGACGACCCTTCATGGGATGGTCCTCTGGTGCCTGCTGTACTACCAACCCCTCTACTACGAAGCGGTCAAAGGCTACACGCCCGTCATCTCTGGCGTGGCCTTGTTTCCAGCCACGTTCACCGTGGCACCAATGGCCGTCGTCACAGGAATCCTCATCACCAAAACGGCCGCATATCGCTGGGCCATCTGGCTTGGCTGGTTTGTGTCGACATTGGGTCTCGGCCTGCTCACCCTCCTCAAAGTCGACACCACGATTCCGCAATTCATTTTCATCTGCCTCGTCTCCGGCATCGGCCTGGGCATCCTGTTCCCGGCCCTCCAATTCCAACTCCAAGCGGCATCCAACGGCAAAGACATGGCCTTCGCCGTGGCCATGTTCGTTTTCTTCCGCTCCTTCGGCCAAGCCTTGGGCGTCGCCATTGGCGGTGTTATCTTCCAGAACCAAATGGTCACCAAACTGAAAGCGCAACCGCTGTACGCGGCGCAGGCGGCCGAGCTTGCCAAAGACGCCGCGCAGCTTGTCGAAATCATCAAGCAGACGCCCGCCGGCCCCAACAAGCTGGCACTCCGCACCGCGTATACTGACAGCCTCCGCACCGTGTACATTGTCATGTGTGCACTGGCCGGCGTGTGCCTGGCGTTATGTGTATTCATCAAGGCCTACGACCTGAACGTCGGACTGGAGACCGAGCAGGGGTTGATAGAAGTGAAGAAGGTGCCGGAGAACACGGTCGAAGAGGGTGAAGGGAAGGAGGTGCCGGTATCGTGATGAATGGAATTATATGTTGAATTGGCGATGGTGCCGGTTGACGCCTCATCTCGCCCAGGTTTCCTCGGCGATTATCTTGATGAACGTACAGTGATGGTGCTCTGGGATAAAGAGGATATAGCCAAACGACGAATCTGAAGAGACGAAGAGAAGACTCGGACATGTAACACTACTAACACAAAATACGATCCTTTACTCTAAATAGACTCCCCCGCTAGTCTTTTCTATTCACTTTCCTTCGTTCAGAAAGACAATGTCGACCTCGTCTCCCCCAACCTCTACTTCGACCGTCAAATCACCTCGTCGTCCTTCCCTCCCTTCCACCATCACTACCTTTGTCACTTCTTCTCCAACGTAGACGCTCCACGTTCCCTCCTCCAAGTTCCGTGCAACCAGGCTGATGCTCCTGTTCCTCCCATTCCAACTTCTGGCCGTCACGATCAAGGCCTTGACCTCGGCGTCCCAGGTCCCCCTAAGAAAGTCGACTCCGTCAGCCAATCCGTCCAGGCCGTCGATCCACGGCTTCTCGGCCAACGAGGTCGGCGTCCATGGCTGCTCCCACATCGCCCGCTGGCCGTCCTTGACGTTCAACCGCGCGTACCCGATCGCCGCGTTGCCCGAGAACGGGTCCATGTGCGTCCAGTCCATGTCCGGCGACACCGGGACATCATGGCGCGGGTAGAACAGGCCACCGTGCTCCCAGGTCGGGTTCAGACGTTCGTCCGCGTACCGGAGCAGTCCATCGAGTTCTGTGGTTCGTCCGAGTTCTGAGAGCCATTGCACGACGTAACCGAATGTCGGTTTCGTGTAGGCCATTTTGCTCTTGGCAGTTGACGCCGCCGCTTTCGCCATCTCGACGGCTTGGGCCAGAAGGGCTGCGGTAGGCGGCGGTGGTGGTGATGAAGATGCGTCGTCTTGGTCTTCTTTCGCTACCAGCTCACGGATGGCGTTCCCAACCGCGGGTGGGTGGAGGCGAACTTGGCCGTCGATGTTCGTGATATAGCCAAACGCTTGTTTCTCGTAGCCGGACCGGACAAACTCCGGTCGCCATGCGTTCATGAAAGCGCCGGCCCAGGCGGTCCAGGCCAGGTCCGAGGGGTCCTTCAACTGGTCTTGCTTGACCATCCAGAAGTCGACGTACAACCCGTTCGGGCTGACCATGCCTTTCTTCTCCCACGCTGCTTTGTATTTCTCGAGCACGCCGTCGACAACATTGGTGCCGTCGCGGATGTCGTTGTAGCGCATTGCTATGATCTGAAAAGGAAGGAAAGGCAAGGGCAAATTAGAGAATATGGGACAAAGGGCCAAAGGAAGGGAGGGGTTGGACTTACCGGGAACTGATTGCAAACAACAAATACCAGGTTCGGCTCACAACAAACGCCGACCCAGCCGTTCCGTTCCATCTCGGCCAAGATTGCTTTCTGCAGACTCCGGGTGTCGTAGGAGAATGTTTCCGGTCCCAGACCGAAGAAGAGAGGATTCCAATGGAAGAGGAGAGAATGAGGCTGCTCGAATTCGTCGTCGTCGAACAGCATGGCATACAGGCTTGTCATGAGCAAAAGATGGCCACTGTACATGATGTTCTCTCTCACAACGGGATCAGCCCAGGGCTTCCTCAGCTCGGTCCGGCCGGGATCCGTCATGTTGCCAGAGAGACTGGCGTTGAACCAGTAGCCCCAAACTTCGCGGCGCAGCATCTTGTGGATGAGTCTGCGTATCAGGGGTTTGAAAACACTTCGTAGCGTGGGGAGGCGGTGGAAGTGAGCCACGCCCGCGGCGTAGGTCATGGTAGCCAGCTGGTAGCGGAGAGCATCGAGAAATTCTTGTGCCGGCTCCTGCGTTCCCATGTGATGCCACTCGCCATCGGGTTGGGAGATGAGGTTGTGGAAGTGTCGAAGATGGCCGGCCTGAGCTGGGGAGAGTTTGGCATACCGGGACAGGTTGACTGGCAGTTTGCTTATCTTTGCCTCTGGCATGGTGGTGGCCCAAATTGAAGAATAGCAAAATCAATGCTGGAGAACAGTCAAGACGAGGGTTGACACCTCTCCTTTGGAATCTGGGATGTAGCCCTCACAAATCCAGTAATCATGATGACTCTGTTTCGGCCTCTCAGTAGCAAAGCCGAAACAGCGAGCCGAGAGGGTTGCAACCGTTGTATATGCTGAGGACGTGTCCTGATGGAGTTTAGCGACTTGAACTCTGTCAGATCCTTAATACCACCACAGAATGTGTACCTTGCGCAGTTACCTACGAAGTACGGCCAAACTCAGTTGGATTGTAAAACATATCGAGCTGGAGGGGGTTGCAGGGAAAAGAAACGCTCAAGGGGAGTCTGATGCCTTCCCCTTGCATCCCACCGTCGAAGACAGCTTAGGCTGTGCCGAGCGCACTTCCAGGGCGTCCTTTGTTGATATTGGTGTGCTACCTGCCTGTCCTAACGTGATTGCGGCCGACCATCTTCCTGGCTGAATCATGCTGACTCCAGACAACGTGGATTGACCATGGCCCGTAGCGCCCCGGACTTCTGAGCGTTGGGATCGTGCTCGACCAGGTTGTCATCCTCGTGCTTGACGGACGAGAGATTGAGCAAATCTAATGGCAGGAGGGAGCCAGAGTAAGATTTGCCCTCGATGATATTGAATCAAGCAAACCTGGTTGCCAACTTGAGCAGGTGTGGCCCCTCCTGCTATTCGACGCGAGCCTAGGGCAGTGTAAAGGGCGGTAGGGATGGCGTCCCGTTGGTACCTCGGCGCCACACACGGCTGAGAATATTTCTGCGGTACGTAGGTGGCGCTGTTTCAATACACATATATCTGGTTGGAGTAAAACTCTGTGCAATGATGGCGTTTGAAATCTCAGTAGCAGCGGTTCGTCCAGTAAAGGACACTGCTTAGTTAGGGGAGTGAGATCAACTTCAGTGCGATTGTGTACAATACAGGCCAGACATGAATCCCATTGTTGTTTTCTGTAACTGGCACTAGCACGCGAGCGTAAAACGCGCTGGGTGGATGACTCCCGCCTCGTTCCGCCAGGGACGACTACTTGACTCTATATTAGCGGCACCCTCGGCAGCATCAAAGGACGGTCGCCATCTCTGATGCACAGGTTTAATTGGCAGCACCACGACGACGACGATACTACATACTGCACTTTGCTGCCCGCTTCCGGCCCAGAAACGAACTGGGAACCTTGTCTTAGGCCGCGCTGGTCCAGTCTCATCTAAGATGCAGCTCAGCGACTGCGTGTACTCTTTCATCCCTATGTCGCCCTAGCAGGGTCCGTTGTGGCATACTGACTTCCGTTTACCGCCATTCGCCCCCCTGTGCGATAGCAAGGTCGCCGCCAGAGATGGTCGTCGAAGATGGCCTCTTTCCCGGCGAGGAATCTCCTGCAGTCGACCAGCAAACGCCTTCGACTCCTAATAGGAAGCATCCCTCTTCGAGCATCGCTCCGTCGCTGCCCGTATCGGACGTTGAATTCGCCCACACCCACAGTGATCTCCAGCCAGGCGCTTCCGAACGTGCGCCATGTAAGAATACACCGGTCGTCGATATTGCTCGACCGCCAAAAACAGCCGAGATTGCACTCGCGGCCATCTCAACCCTCCCGACACCGCTCCTGGTCCTTTCCCCTTTGAAGACAGTCGTACTAGCAAACACGGCGATGGGAAGACTTTTGGGTATATTGGACAAGGGTTGCGAAGACTCACGCTCCGCTACACCCGAAACCGTGACCGACATCCTCAGAGGGCAGACATTGTCTCAGATCGGTATTGACATGGTTCAGGATGGGGTTCCGATTTGGTATTAATGCCGAGTGCGGCCGACGTTTCCCAGCTGACTGGTGGACAGGGTGAGTTGGGAGAAGGTCTTGGACTGCGTCTCAACGGCCACCGAAGGCGAGCCGGAGTATCTTCCACAGGTAGAAAACGGCGATATGAACCCAACAACAACAGCGTCGAATCCACCCTTCCTTGATAGAGGCCGTTCGACTTCCAGCCGTGGGAGGCGACAGACCCAAGACACGGCCATGGACGTGATTGTGTCATCATATTATGCACACCACCATCTCCGCACTCATGCACACCGGCATCATAAGCCGCGGAATCCGACTACTCAAGTAACATGTCGCATGATCACCAGTATCTGGGACCTAGACGGCGAGAGATTCTTCACCTTGACTTTTACGAAGCCACTCAGCCACCGGCCCCACGCAACGCATATCCATAGTCACAGTGGGCCTCGAACGGCATCGAGCACGTCGGCACGGTCATCCCACACTCACAACCCCCCGTCATCGACGAACGGTTCACATTCAACCCCTCCCGGCGAAACGCCGAGTACACCATCGGCATTCCTACCTCCAGGCGCCCCTGCCCAGTCAGGCTCTCCTTCGACTTTCACTGACTTCCAAAAGGTCATCAAGATGAAAGAAGCCATGCTGAACGCGGTGCATATTCCTCTATTAGCAATGTGGAAAGATGAGAGCGTCGTTTTCCCCAACCTGGCCGCCCGACGACTGTTGGCGGTCAGCACGGACCCAACGTCCGATGACAGTTACGACTTTATGTCCCGCTTTAAACCGTGGTCGGCCGACTTCTCGCATCAACTTGTGGAAGTCGAGAATCCCATCATCGCCCTATGTCGGACGCAAAATTCCTTTCAACGGTGGCACATCGGCCTCATCAATGAGAAGACGGGGAAAAGGTCGAATTTCGACGTCAGCGGACATCCTGTCTTTGACGACAAAACCGGCGAGTTCTTTGCCGGGTTGATTGCGTTTAAAGATGTCACCGAGTACACGGAGAAACTGGCGACGCAGAGTGCCGAGAACGAAGAACAGTTTCGGCTGATCTGTGACGTGATGCCGCAGATGATCTGGACGACGAGGCCGGATGGCTATCACGACTACTTTTCACGCCGTTGGTACGACTACACCGGCTTGACCCCTGCGGACTCTCTGGGCCGCGGATGGAAGTTCCCCTTGCACGACGAGGACCTGCCAGAATCGGTGAGACGATGGGATCATTCGTTGGCCACCGGCGACGAGTACTTGACCGAATATCGCTGCAGACGGCACGATGGGCAGTGGCGATGGATGCTGGGACGAGCCTTGCCTTTACGCGATCCCAAGACGGGGAAAATCCAGAAATGGTTTGGGACGTGTACCGACATTCAAGACGTCGTCGACGCCCGGAATGCGACATCCCGGACGCGGCAACAGCTCTTGGACGTCCTCAAGCATTCCCAGATGACCATGTGGGTGATCGATGAAGATGAGCGGGTGACCTTCTTTGAGGGCGCCTCTCTCGAGGGTCTGGCGGAAGATCAACTGCTTTCCAACGTCATCGGCCGGACGATCCATGAGGTGATGAAAGGGCACGCCACACCGGACTTTTTGAGCGATTTCAAAGCAGCCATTAAGCGGATCTTGCGGGGGACATCTGAATTGGAATATTACGAAACCCAGAACAATGACCGCTGGTTTCGGTCGAGACTTCTCCCTTTGCGGGGCAAGAAAGGACCAAACGGCGTGGTGGACGAAAAGTACGTCGGTGGCGTCATTGGGATCAGCATCGAAGTGACGCAGTTACGCCGCAAAGAGCAGGAGAACATCAAGTTGCTGGCGAACGAGCGAGCCGCCAAAGAAGCCAGTAAGATGAAAAGTAACTTTCTCGCCAACATGTCGCACGAGATCAGAACTCCCATTGCCGGCGTCTTGGGTATGACCGAGCTGTTGAGGGACACGGAGCTGACGGCGGAGCAAGCGGAATTCGCTCAGAATATCCAGAGGTCGGCCAATTCCCTGTTAACGGTGATCAACGACATCCTGGACTTTTCCAAAATCGAGTCTGGCCGACTGGACATTGAGGAAGTCCAGTTCAGTCTGGGTGTGGTGTTGAAGGATGTCGGAAAGATGCTTTCCTTCGCCGCCGAGCGAAAGGGCCTGAAATTCATCAGTGACTTCCGCCTCGGTCCCTCGCACGACCTCATTTTGCTCGGCGATCCCGGCCGGATTCGTCAAATCCTGACCAACTTGCTCACCAACAGTATCAAATTCACATCCGAGGGCTATGTGAAAATAGTGACCCGGATTGTCCAAGACACGCACGACAGCGCCACCATCGAATGTAGCGTCGAGGATACGGGCATTGGCATCGAAGAGGAAGTCCAGAGAAAGCTTTTCAAACCCTTTAGTCAGGCTGACTCGAGCACGGCCAGGCGATTTGGTGGCACGGGTCTGGGCCTGACCATCTGCAAAAATCTGGTCGAGTTAATGCATGGAAAAATCCGCCTAGAATCGAAGCTCGACAGCGGAACCACCACCACTTTCACCATTCCATTTAAGAAGCCGGAGTTCAAGGCCGGGACATCATCTCCCATGGTTGATTTCGGCCTTCTGCCGGATAGACTCCAGTCCGAGCCGTCTCTCTCCTGCAGGACCTCATCCATTGACGAAGGAAAAGTGTTATCTGATCGACTCCCTCCACCTCTTCATTCGCAAAGATCAGCGGTGGACAGCAGGGCGACGACAGGGGCAGCAACACTTCCCCCTCCCCTTCTCCTTCTCCCTCCACCTCCAGCTCTCTCGTCATCCGCTGAACCCAGCATCGGAGATGTGTTGGTGGAGCCGAATCAACGAGAACAATTCCATATTCTCGTCGTCGAAGATAATCCGATCAATCAGCAAATCGCGATCAAATTCATCTCGTCTCTCAAGTTTTCCGTGGCGGCCGTCTGGAATGGTCGGGAAGCTCTCGAATACTTACTCAAAGCAACCTCTCCGAGACCATGTCCGAGTGAAGCGGAGAAATATCCTCTGCCATCACTCATCCTGATGGACGTGCAAATGCCTGTTTTGGACGGCTGTGCGACAACACACCTCCTAAGACATCACGCGCCGTACGTACAGTTCGAAGCGATTCGGAAAATCCCTATCGTGGCTATGACCGCCTCGGCCATTCGGGGGGATCGTGAAAAGTGCGAACGGGCGGGAATGGATGACTACATGGCCAAGCCCGTCAACCGAACCAAACTGGAAAAGATGATATTGAAATGGATATCAAAGGGGGGAAGACAGACTGCCATTTCACGGTCGTCATCTCCCCAGCCGGCCGTCTGCGGTGACAAGTTATCGCTCACGAGTGCGGGAACCGATCAGTCGTCCAACTGTCATGATCATGATAGTATTGCTGCGGAAATCCTCAGTGGGTGGCGTGTTGAAAATGGCATCAACTCCTCCGAAGAGCCACCAGCAGCAGTCTCGGGCAATGCAAGCGTCGACAATGCCGCAAAACTGAGGCGGTCCAGCTTGTCCCGATCAATCATAGCATCCGGCATCGTCGGCGGCGAATCCGAGGGCGACCGAGAAATGAGAAGAGCGGAAGCAGAAGACAAGGCCAGATCGCTCCGGGATGCCAAGCTCCTGTCCGCCACCCAAAGTGATCTGGGACTCAGCCATGTTCGCACATCGAAAGGGACGTCTTTGATGAGAGATGTCGTCGACTTGGCAGGTACCCCCAAGACGTTCTCAGAAAGTTACCCGGATCGAGGCTGCAGTGAGAGTGCCGCGGGCGTGCTGGCGTTGACAGAAGAGAATGTGTGGAAGCTCAACAAGCAGAACAATCCCGAGACGGATCCTATCTCACCACACGCCACGATAGTTCCCGCTGACATCTCTGGACCGCCTCCAGATGTTCTGCTACCGGATGTGATGATCAATTCGGAGCCCCTGGTGCCGGACGAGGAGATTGTGACGCTGCCCACCCATTGCTTGAACCAGCCTCCCTCTCCTCCGAAGAGCAGCAGGAGAAGCTTCGTGAACTGACGACCGACGATCGGCAGAAGAGTGGTGAGAGTTCGAGTACGAGTGCACGGACTGCGCGGCCAGAGCGATGAGCTGAGCCGGACCTCTTTCTCTTGACGTGGTGAGAGTTTCGACGACCGACGACACCGACGACGTCATTTGCAAACGTTGCATGTGGCGTTTCGGGCCAGTGCCTACAATATGTATATGCAGGTGATGGACGGTTTCTTGGGAACCTTACCACATTCCATCTGTGATGGGGTCGCCCGAGGATTATGATCCAATGGATCAGGACACAGCGGTCTCTTTCGGACGGAACCGAATGACAGGGGAATAAAAAAACTAAACTGAGCAGTAGGTACTCTAAAACCACTGCCACATGGTATGAATCACCTCCTTCTCCCTGCAGATCTACATTACCGTCGTGCTCACTTTATCCAACTCCGCTGTCTCCTGTCTTCTCTATTCAGTCCCTCCGAGACGGCCCACTAAATTCTCCTTCGACCTTCTCCAAGACCAATTACTAAACGCCGCGTGCCTCTCAATAACCACACAGCAATGCCGCTTGTCAACCCGAAGATCCGGCCAGCGGAGGGACCGGCACTATTGGAGTCAACTTAGCGATGCCGGTCTAGAGGGAGGCGTGGAGATTGTGAAAAGGGAAGGCTTATTTGAAGGCTTTTCCCTTGAAGGTCGGTCTCGGTCTCAGCGCTGTCTCAAATGAAGGGTAATTGTAGCCTTCAGTAACAACCACTTTAGGGACAACGGCCCGGCTGAACCACAAGAACTTGGGATGTGGGACCCGGCTTTGATTTCGTTGCAAGGCTGAGCCGCCAAGCCCTGTCATGCCGGGACCGCGTCTTTGATCGCCACAGCCACTGATCCTGTCAATGGCCTAGACGATGCTAATGAAATAGACAGCTGGCAAAAGGAAAATCCAGGAGGAAGAAACACGCCCAGTTTAGTATCGCAGAATTGGCATGGTCTACTGCGGTGCGACCATGGGCAATGTCCACAAAACATAACGTGACATGATACTTGGACGTGATGCTGCTGCTGGTGGGCAACACGATCGTTGTGTCATTTACAGTGGAAAAAGGCTGACATCCAGACCATGCTTACATTCTGTATCGTGGCCAAAACGTGTGTCGTGATCACCTCATCAATACCAATGGCCGATTGGTAGGAGAGCGGCCACGGCGGCCACGAGAGACAAAGTCACTAAAATGAATATGTCACCAGCGGCCGGCGGTTCGTAATTATCTGACTTTGGCGGTTGATAAGGCTGGCTGTTTATGTCTCCCACATTCTTGTGGTCAAGGATTCCTGTGATATAGGAGGCGATGCTCATTCCGGCAAGTCACCGAACTCCCCCTTGCCAAGGGTGCTATCTTCAGCCAATTGCTGGCCAAGGTCATTTTGTGCAATCTTGTATCTTTAGTTGAGAGCTTGACACAGATCGATATGTCACGACCACCACGATAAGCTTTGCAAGACTTACGTTGAAGCTAGCCCATGTGGCTTCGAACTGGGTGGGCCTTTGAAAATCCCTGCGTGGTCCGCTGGCCTGAATGGGTCTGACAGTCAGTCGTCAGGGCCCCACCCATCACCTTGCAGCGGGCATATCCAGACGACGCAGGGCGAAGGCCATGGCTATGAACAATTAAAAGGACGCGAGAGCCGATCTGACTGCTTGAACCCCCCTGGCCCTTCCCACTCCTCGACACATAGGCATGGCGACAATGGCCGGAGAGCCGGAAAAAGTCGACACCGTCCGTAAACGATCCATTCAGGAAGTCGGACCTGGCGAGGATATTATAGTCACTATCACTGGTGAGATCGTCAACGCTTCTGGGCACAAGGATCAACTGCAACGACAGTATGGCCTGCTGAGCATCTGTGGTTTGGCGTTGACAGTGGACAATGCTTGGGTTGCCCTGGGGACATCACTTGCCGTCAGCATTTGTAGGTCCACGGGATCTTGCATTTCCCCCAACCCAACGCGGATATTCTGACCTGTTTCCAGATAACGGCGGAGCGCCCGGTGTGATATACGAGCTGATGGTCGCGTCCTTCTACTATAGCTTCATCAACGCTTCAATCGCCGAGGTCAGTTTAGTCTGAGCGTGCCGTTCGCTGCGCATGGCTAATGTGCGGAATACAGCTCGCATCCTCTGTTCCGTCTGCCGGAGGCGTCTATCACTGGGCGTCCATCACTCCTGGTCCGAAATGGGGTCGACCCATGGGTTTCTTCGCCGGAGCTCTCAACTACTTCGGCTGGCTCTTCGACCTGGCTTCCATCGTCTACATCATGTCGGAACTGGTGGTCCAGATGTATGCCCTCTACCATGACGACTACATCATCCAGCCGTGGAACGTCTTCGTGGGTCTCGTCTGCATCACTTGGATCTGCATCGCCGTCACCATCTTCTTCAACCGGTTCTTGCCGTACATGCAACAATTCGGTCTCTTCATCGTCCTGGTCGGAGGCATCGTGACCATCATTACTCTGGCGGCAATGCCGAAGAAGCATGCCTCCACCAGGTTTGTCTGGGTGGATTTTGAAAACGGCACTGGCTGGAGTGGCGGAGTGGCATTCCTCACTGGCGTGCTGAACGGTGCTTTCACCATTGGAACCCCTGATGCCGTCACCCACATGGCCGAGGAGTTACCCCATCCAAAGAGAGACCTGCCAAAGGCCATCTTTGCACAAATCGGACTCGGCTTCCTGTGTACGTTTCATGCCCCTCTTTGGAGCGGAGCAATAGCACTGACCTCGAGATCCAGTTGCGTGGTTCTTCGCGATCGCGCTCTTTTACGGCGTCAACGACTTGACCGCCGTCCAGACCAGCAACGGTTCCTTCCCCTTGGCGGAGGCTTATTTGCAGGCAACGGGCAGCCGTGCTGCCACTTTTGGCCTGCTGTTTATTATTTTCTTATCCCTGACACCTTGCCTCATTGGTACCTTCTTGACGGTAAGTTGGTTGTTGACTTGGAGTCTCTGCCCGCCGGCCACCGCCATCTCGCGCTCACATGTGTCAGGTCGGTCGTACTTGGTGGGCTCTTTCACGCGACAACGCAACACCTTTCGCGAGCTTCTTTTCAGATGTCAATGAACGCCTGAGCTGTCCCATAGAAGCCACCGTTCTGACCGGCATCCTCACCACAGGCCTTGGCGCCATCACCCTCGGCAGCAAGACCGCGTTTGCCGATCTCGCGGGCTCCTTCGTCATCCTTAGTAGTACATCATACACTCTAGCCATCGCCCCGAATATGATCACCGGTCGCAAGTATATGCCGCCGGGGCCATTCAAACTGGGAGCGGCGGGATACGTCATAAATGGCGCTGCTGTACTCTTCACCGTCTTCTTCAACATCCTTTATTGCTTTCCAGTGAGTACCAAACTCCCTGATCTAAGATTTGTCACTGACAAACTTGCAGGCCGCGCTCCCAACGACAGAGGCGACGATGAATTATAACAGCGTCATCTTGGTTGGTGTGGTTGCCTTGACGTCGTTTTGGTGGTTCGTTCATGCCATGAAGAACTATAAAGGTCCCGAGGGGGTGGCTCTTCCGGCCGAAGAGAGGAGGCTGTCTGTTATTTAATAGAGTTGCTGACTTCATAGAGATACAGCAAGGAGCAGGAGCGGATTTCATTGTGTGTTCTCAGATTTGGAAGACAATCAATCAATCACATTCCCAATATTCAGTGCCATTCTGCAACCGCCTACCAGTAAGTCGAAGTCCAGTTTGGCTTTTTGATTGTCTGGCCCATTGGACACTCGACGCCATTTCTTCTCCTATACCCGCACCGTGAGGCGCCCTGTTCCGACATCTTGACGCGCACTTCCTCCTTGTCATTCTTCGTTCTGGCCAAATCATCAGCCTGTCGAAATAGTCCCGAAAGCTGGTGTTTCGTGACATTCTCATCAGGAAAGCACATTGCCAGCGACTAGAACTCTGTGGCCTGGTGACAATAGACTCTACGAAGTAGGCACCCTTGAGCAATGGTTAGTGTGCGTGTTGTTAATACATGGATTCATCTCAAGAGTCAGTGACGAGCCACGATAAAATGCTAGTGCAGGCATGAGAGACTCGCCAGGAGCATCTCTAGAGTTCACAGGTCCCCGTCACTACAGACTTGTCCCCCTTCCATGTTCAGACATGTGCTTGGACTGCGAAACGAAGCTCAGATAGACATGCTCACCGCTTGCAGGAGGAAATGGTGAGAATAATCAGCGTCAACCGAATGGACATTAGCCCAGAGAACAAGGTTGCTCATGCACCGACTATCGAAAGGTAAGAGGTGCAGTACCACTCCAGCAGTCAAGATTGTATTTAAGCCGGCCAAATCCGGTAAGGCGGTCTTTTTATCGATAACAAATTTTAATCTCGGCTTTTCCTTGTGATGTCAATGCCCATTAGCAAGCTGCAGGTACAACTCGCTTGACCAGCTCAAGCAACGTCATGCATCATGGCCTTGTCCGACGCGCGAGACTATGTGCTCGCCGTCGAGAGCAACAAGCAAGAAGCTCTCGAGGTCGCAGGATTGGCCGCACAAAGTTCGTCTCTTGTCCTCATTCCATGTGCGAGATAGCGACTGACGGGCTTCGCAGAACTTGAGACCAGGCAGACGACTCTGATCGACCTTGTTCAGTCCTTGGGCGAATACATTAATGACGGAGATGACAAGATTCGAGCCAGGGCGATTTCCTACCTGACTGCAGTCATCTCCGCGCTGTCTCCCAAGTACCTGTCCCGACAGCAGATCCAGGTGTTGACCCAGTTTTTGTGTGATCGTATTGAAGATGGGGGAGCCATCGATGGGCTTTCCAAGCTGCAGAGCTTGGATCGGTTCACCAATGAGATGGCACAAACAGTTGTGAGAGCGTGAGTGCGGACCACCACGCGACAGCTGCCCTTGGACGAGCCCCATAAATTGTCGGGCAGCAAGTCAATCACCAACACGGCTGATGACTGGCAGAATATTTGAACATTTTAGAGATTTGCAGACTCGAAATCAAGCAGTCAGGTATCGCGTCTTGCAACTGCTGAGTGAGGTCATGGACCATCATCGGAAAGGTCAGTCTGTCAGTTCGTCAGCCTGGCTCGCAATCCACGGAGCGTCGTCCAAACAGGGAGTCGTCAAATGCTGACTCGCATCAGCGGTGAGAGACATGAGCGATGAATTCATCGTCGGCATCACCGACTTGGTTGCCGGCGAGAAGGATCCCAGAAACCTCGTGCTCGTATTTTCTATGCTCCGGGTGGTCATGATCGAATGGGATATTACAAGACATACGGAGACTTTATTCGACGCAGTCTATGCATACTTTCCCATCACGTTTCGACCGCCGCCCAATGACCCCTACGGAATTACCGCACAAGATCTGAAGGACAAATTACGAGACTGTTTAGCATCTACCCCCTTTCTCGGGCCGTACACATTTCCTAGTCTCCTGGATAGACTGGATTCGACATCAAACACTGTAAAGGTAGAATGACGCGGCCATGTGTTTTTGGATCACTGACTCTTGTCCAGAATGATGTTCTCCAGGCTCTCACCGCATGTGCCGAGAACTACGGGTCGGGGACGATGGCTTTGTATGCCATAACCCTGTGGGATGCCGTCAAGTTCGAGGTGCTTCAGGCACAAGAGCCCGAGTTGGCGCAAGAGGCCCTTCGGCTATTGAAAGAAATTGCTGCCTGTTTGTCCACCAGCGCCAACACTTCCGACACCACCTCGTCGCTTCTACAGTATCTAAAACCGATCGAGAAAGAATGCCTGGAACACTTGCAAGAGCCGGCTTCAAGACAAGCAAACGCGTCCGGCGATATTCTCAAGGCCGTGTCGTCGGCCTCCGTCCCCGCTTTTGAGATTGTCATCCAGTCGATTGGTCCTGCCCTCCTGACCATTCTCCAGTCGGTCGACGGGATTATCCAGCAGAGAGCCGTCCTCGAGGTAGCAAACCAATTGTTTGAAGCGGCGGTCGAGGTGTATGGATCGTGGACATCCCTCAGGAACAAGAATCCCGAAGGGCGACCGAATCTGCTGCACGAGTTGAAAGATAAAATCATCGCCATCTACAGCCAGGCCCTCGTCGGGACGGTGAAGCAGGAAGTGTCCCTCCGATTGACGGCCGCGAATGGTCTCCTGTTGATCTCTAAAGTGAAGGGCCTTCTTCAGGACGAGGAGATTGGTCTGTTTGTGCAGTATTTCAATGACATCGTTCTGACGGAAGAATCATATGGACGAGATGAGTTGAAGCAAAAAGCAATGACGGCCTTGGCCGAAATTTCCCAATTCAAACCCAGGCTAATCTCCGACATAACATTTCCCGCCTTCATGGCACGACTACCAGACACTGAAGAGGATGCTGCCCGGTCGACCGACTACCATTCCGTGCTCGACGGTCTGGCCGAAATCAGCGTGGAGAAAGAGCTTCTGGACACCTTGATGAGGAGGCTCTTGAACAAGTTGGATCTTCTTCTCCAGGCGGATTGGCAAGGACCTTTCTCCTACGCTTGCGCCATCTTGGGAACCGTCTATTTTGTTCTTGACCGCGCTGTCACCACGCAAAACATATCTCTGGACCCGTACTACGACCGAATTGTCGTCGGATTCTGCAGAAAAGCGACCGAGGCACGAGGAGGACCTTTGACGAACGAAAATGTGCTCTATGTCTTGGGCCGTGTTATAAACCTCATCCTTCGGAATTCGTCCCCGGACCGAGTGCAACAAGCCGCCGACAATGTATATCTTCTTTACCGAGGCCAGAAGGACGCAGAGATCAGGCTGTCTGCTCTGATGGACCCGCCGACACTCACTTTTCTCTCGACGTGGATCTTGGCGGCACTTCCCCGGGACACAAGCTCACGCGTGCTAGAACAAGGGCAAATACTTCACCATATTGAAGACCTCGTCCAATTTGGGTCCTACAGCAAGAACAATAGCATCGCTCAAAGCACTCTTTTGCAGGTGGCACTTTTTGTCAACAAGCATGTGGCCAGCACAGATTTGGAGCACATCGACAACATCTTGTTGCAGAGATTCGCAGCTCTGCGGCATTCGCCGAACGAGACATTCCCATTCAGGCGCGAAAATCAACGGTTAGACTTCGACATACGCCTTTGCTTCCTGCTGATCAAAGCCCTCATCCTCCGGCTTGCCCCGAAGACGAACCAATATCTTGCCGATCTCGTCGGACTGCTGGATTCCAGTCAATACCCAACCGACGTGTCAACCCTGTCCGCAAAACGGTTTGCAACCTTACTCTCGCCGGACGACGTTCTGTCCAAGACCAATTTTGTTCAGATCCGTCTGCTCACGCCTCAACGGGTGGTCCAGACTTTGACGCCGCTCATCTCGAACAAGTTCAGGGAGTCACGATCTCCCGCCGAGAAAGAGAACTATCTCATTGCGTTGAGTGGTATTCTAGCCGGAGTGCCTTCGGATATCGTGATGCCAGAGCTGCCCATGCTTCTCCCTTTACTGTTACAGTCCTTGGACCTTTCTGACCAAACAGTGAAGATGGCCACACTGGAGACGTTGGCCGTGGTGATTGCAAATAACCCTACAGCCCTGGAAGAGAGCGGCCACGTCCCGGCCTTGGTCAAGCGGCTTCTCACAACGGCCACCATTCCGAAGCAATCGGTCACCTCGAATCTGCCGAGGACCAGACGTCTCGCCACGAGGTGTTTAACTCTAATGCCCAAGCATTTCACCGGGAGTGCCTCACGGCCGAACCCCTTGTTGAACCTCAAGCGAGAGGTTCTGCACGGTCTGACAGTCGTCCTGGATGACCCGAAGCGCGATGTGAGGAAAGAAGCTGTCGATGCGAAGGGAGCATGGATACGTAGCGTTGACGATCCTGATGAAGACGAAGATGAATGACATGCGTGACTGCTCATGGGATTGATTGGTGGGAGGTTGCGATGGGTAATGGGGTGCTGGATCACAGCCCACGGTCCACCCAGCAGACTGGCGTGCTCTTGGCGTTGGCTTACCTTTGACAACTTCATGGACCCTATGTCGTTCTGAACAACTAGGACGCATGGTCATAACTAGGGTCAATTATGGTTTTCATATTCTACAGTTTCCGAGGTCGACGCACAAATCCCGTTCTTTGCTAGCAGAGTTGGCTGAGGCCACATTTGGCGCCACTTGGCTTCTCGAGAGATCTTCACCCTTCTAGCAGACACAGATTTCAGTGATCCATGCAGGATATATCACCGTCACGAATGCGCATTTTATGGCTGCATAGCAAGCCGCTTGGCTGATTGGATGACTCCTTCATTTCCTCATGTTCTTAAGGAATCCAGCGTCGGGACTACCTAGCAAGCTTTCTCGGTATTCTAGCTTAACTCTGGGACCGTGCTACGGCTTGACAACAAATCTAGTGCACTTCGGGACACTACGAGGCATGGCTTCCTCAGTTCAGGGTCAAGACAGGCCCAGTAAAGAGAAAAAGAAGAACAAAAGAGACACCCATTTCGTCTGCCTACCTTTGGTGACCCCAGAGTCTGTACCTCAGCTGGCCGAGTCGCTGACTTATTTTCGGAACGTCACTACTGCTCCCGCACCCGTCTCTGCTCGAGAGATGTTGGCACGCCGTCAGGGACCAGAACAACCCGCTGAGGGTGACAATGATGGTCATGGTGGCGCAGGTGGAAAAGACAGCCTAGATCACCTGCGTATCATTCCAGCCCAAGCACATCGTCCGCCCGGCACCTTCCACCTGACGCTGGGGACGATGGATCTGTCTGAGCAGGAGAGCATGGATGAGGCGCTGAAATTGTTGCAGAGCATTGATTATGCGGAGCTTTTGAGACTGAGCGTCGAAGAGAGGAGAGTGGCCAACCCTCCTCATGGCGAGAGCAATGCGGAGACCGCGAAGGCTGTGGTGGGCATGCCGCTGGAGTCATCACAGCGCTCCATCACGTTGCCGGCGAAATCATCATCGTCATCCCCGTCAGCAGCCAACAGTGCGACCCAAGGACAAGAGGACAAGCCGATTGAGCCGATCCGAGTTTCGCTGCGCGCTCTGGGAGCATTCAGCTCGCCCAAGAACGCGAGGGTATTCTACGCGAGGCCCTATGATGAGACTGGGCGGCTTTACAACTTTGGTCTCGCTGTGAGGGAGAAGTTCAGAGAGGCAGGGTTTATCACAGAGACCAGACCGTTGGTCTTACACGCTACCGTTGCGAATATGAGTTATGCAAGCAGAAACGGAGGAAGAGGGCAAGTGAGGAGAGGTGGTGGTAGTGGCTGGGGCAAAAGAAGAGGCCCAGACACCGTTGATGCCAGCGAGCTGGTGAAGGTATTTGACGGTATGATAGATGAGTGCACGAATGGAGAAGCCGAGGGCGGTGACCATGGGAAGGTAAGAGAAGGCTACTTATGGGCGAAGAATGTGTTGATCGATCGTGTCAGAATATGTAAGATGGGCGCGGAGAAGGCAGAGGACGAGGTGTTGGGACTGGAGTATAGGCCAGTTGGCGAGAAGATGATCTTTGAGAATATGTAATCTTTGATTTCCACTATATTGAGTCTTCTGCGCCTTTGTATTTCTCCTGGTTCCGTGCTCCTCTCTCTCACTTGTTTTGGTCATGCTTGCCGCCGGAGACACTGATAAGTCTGAAGTTGGAGCAACAAAATCCTAAGATTTGTGAAGCTCTGGAACGTTTCCGACTTTGTACCTCACCAACTGCTGGGTTGGAGGACCCATCATTTCTCACTAGGTGCCAACTCCGATGTACACTGCGCACGTAAAGACACGAGTCCTCAGCCGTGCTATTCGTGATTGTAGTGTCACCGAGAATTAGACATCTGGATATTCCATCGCAACCTTCGTAGGCGACGTTGTGTCCTACAAAAGCCATGATGGCCGTCGTGTGCCGGGTTCGGAGCGTGTCTCCAAGTCTTGACCGCCGAGACGAAGGTCAATATTTCTCCTCGCTAATGTTTGATTTTTGAAGCCGTGTTTTGGAGGCGGCGATCGATCAGATGCCGGGAAGAATTGTGTATGGCCCCGCGCAGGTTGAGGGTTCAATAGCGCCGGTCGAGCCTAAGTGAGTGGTGGTCAACCAGTATCTGGAAGGCTTTGTCCCATGAATTTCCTGCGCATATATTTTGTCCTCCTTGATCATCATACCATGGCACAGAAGCTCTTTGATTCGCACTTTCTCTTCCTTCCAGCTTTACGCCATAACTGTCACCGCGCTCACAGCATTCTTCTCCTCCTCTTCCTTTGGCAAATCATCCACATCGAAGACGACGCGAATCATCAGGCTACAGCTCGGGCAGACGGCGATCTCCTCTCCGTCCCTGAGGTCCGAGATGCTGATTTCGAATCGGTCCCCGCAAGGGCAAGGGTAGTGGTAGATCTGTAAGGTCGAGTCGAAGGTCATGTCTTCGATCTCGATTTCATCGTAAACATCTACATCCGTAGACATCTTGATAGGGTCGAAACTTGAACAGTGTCCACAGATATCGCAAGTCGTGAGCACAGAGATCCTGCCATGCAGTCATGAAATTGGGGGCCTTGGCGGTAGAAAAAAGGCCAAATCTACCTATCAGCACGTGAGTCCTTGATAACTACTACACCATCTCCTCAGCTATGTGAAGACAAGCCTTGTATCCCTCGGAGCAGCAGTGCCATGTTGCCTACAACTTGGGATGCTTTATGCATGATTTCTCTGCTTGCAATCTTCACTCTCGGCCATGGCATCAAACCCACTCATGAAGGCGTCCGAAGGCCACAATTGAGGCTGGGACAATGTGAAGGATACAGAGCGCTGGCAAGGGACTTTCTCTGAATTTACAAGTCAGAGTCAGAAAGGAAGAAGAAAGTTGCAAACGAAGCCGGCGGGTGGAGAGGTTAGTCCTCGGCATGTAATTCTGTATCATTGAATTCTGCAGATGCCAGCCATACTGTACGACACATCCTGGTCGCCAAAGGGCACCCACCCTGCTAATCGCAATTTCTCGACAATCTGCACCATGGCATTGATGCAGAAAGCCATCACTCCAGTCTTCACATCGCTCGACACGTGCAGCGCAGGCCTTTCAGCGATACCGCCAGAGTGACAAAGTGTTGTGTCTCTTCCACGTCTTCCTCCTGCCCGCAGTAGTGTGGTTGTATTTGTGGCCTTTGCCCAAGCCACGAGATTTCTTGCCGGTGGCGGTGAGGCCACGAGCTTCACGATGCTGAAAAGTGGATTAGCGATGGGTAAATCAGGGGATGAAATGCATCCGCCATACCTTGTGAACTGGGTTGACGATCCAGTTGATGCGAGGATCACGTCGGATAGCCTTGTGCTGAGGATCGACGAGGATGACTTCATAGTATTTGTAGGTCGAATCTTGGTTGATCCAGTACGAGTTGAGCACACGGAGATTGGCGCATCGACGACCAACACGCTCTTCAGCCGTGGCACGGAGGGATCTCTGATACTTGAGTTGGTTGACACCCTGGTTCGTGGGCTTGCCTACGCCGACATCAGCCATGTCCAATGGTCTTCACGGTCTTTGACGATCATACCGTAAGTCGCACCCTTGGGCACGGGCCTCTTGCGACCACCACGTCGGACACGAACACGGTAGATCACGTAGCCCTGCTTCGCTTTGTATCCGAGGCGGCGAGCCTTGTCCGGTCGCGAAGGGCGAGATGCGCGGTGAATGACATTCAACTGTCGGAGCTATATTGATGCACTCTCAGCAACGTTCAACGAGTGTATAGCAAGACACCGGGAGGTGCCACAGATGAAGTGAGGGCGATTGGAATACTCGCATCCGCTTCATCATGTGCAGGAAGAGCTCACCTCCCAGCAACGGACTCGCAAGAGGAACCGGAGGACATCGGACTGCTTCTTCTTCTGAAGTTCCTCAACATACTTGAGGGCACCCATCTGCCAAAAAATTAGCCCTACCCAATACAAAGCCTGATTGATCGCACCTTGACCGCTGTGCCTCTTACAAAGAACTGGGATGGTCAGGGTATGTGCGGGTTGGCTTGTCAATTGCCAGTAATTGACATTTTCGAAAGTTGGGTTGTGCGCAGGCTTGGCAGATTCAAAATCTGGGCATAGTCACGTGTTGAATACAACCAACCACCCAGTCAACCCACACCGAGTAACCAGAAACCTTTCTGCTCCACATCTCCACATGAGAATCTCATCGACAATATGAGCATGAAATTGGAGCTGTCAGTATGCGAAACGGGCACATCCAAACTTGTAAAGACTTTAAAAAATTACGATTTCTTTTCGATGAGATATACTTGGCGATTACATGTCCATACAATACAGCTGTGGTCGGCGTATATTTTCCAGCTTTGACATGACGAGTCAAATCAGGATCATCAATCCACGAAGACGCAACCATCAGCGACGTGATCATCCGAGTCCGGTATGATCAGCCAGTCTTGAACCCCTCTCCGGGTATATTTGTCACCATCGACCCTGGTTCTTGGTGTATCCCGAAGCGGCGTCGGCAATCCATCTGCCAATTTTCGCTCCTGTGCTTTTCCGGCGTGCTGGTTCCTTGCCTTTCCCATTCCCAAGGTCGTTCTCCGGACCCATCGCTTCATCCCCGCTGAGGGTATCCTGATGGTCGTCGCGAGTTGGACGAGAAGTAATGCCATTCCCCTGGTCAGTTTCATCGTCCTCCCTTTTGTATCGTCGGCGCAATCGCCCCTTTTCCTCTTCCGCTGAAAGGCCAGAGATGGACGATGATGTACCCGGAGCCGAGTCCGGCGCGCCCGTGGCCTCACCGTATGACGGCAGCGCGGCCGAGTCTGAAGCATTGGCTTCGGGCGCGTAGTAACCGGCGGCGGCAGCATCACCATCGCTCTCTACCGGACCGCCATAGTTTGGTGGTCCACTCATTGCCCGGACCATGTACTGTTCGGTGCTGGACGGACCGTAGGCTGCAGACGTTGGTGACTGGCCTGTGGCACGCTCTTTGGCATCAGCAATACGCTGGTCGCGGAGTGCCTTCTCTTCCAGGTTGCGCTCGCGCCAATATTGGTAGAGTGGGCCTCGCGAATGTTGGTTTGAGAAGAGAGACGGTGCCATCGGATTGTTGACAAGCAGCAAGATCGGCAGGGTTGGATATGTCAGTGAACGAAGACTTCACGAGCGACTGTGATATGAAGTGTACGACGATGCTACACTTTCAGGTTCACCCGTATGTTGTGGTATGGTAAAGAGTTGGGGACAATGACGGATGTACTAAAGGCTTGTGACTGATGCCGAGGAGCCGTCTGAGGAGTTTAGAGTTATTTTTGGTTCTCGCTTACCTCGAAGCTGCAGAGTGCCAGATCTGCGGGATGAACAAACGTCACATCACGGAAGATGCGTATATTTGGCAACACCGGGATGGAGTGTCAAGACTCGACCAGCAGTGGGATCGGCACGAATACGCAGGATACGAGGCCATCAGTATTCCCCACAAATCGATGATCGATCTGTTTGGATTAACTTGAGCCATTTCAGCTGTCAGCTCCTCACAGAGTCACGTGATTGGGTGGAGTCAATGTCAGCGGTACCCGCTTAAGGGCAGAGGCCACTGACCACTGCTGTATGGACTATCTCGTTCGGATACACAATACCAGACTTTGAACCCAAGATCGACGTCATGGTTTCCAGGCGGGATGTGGTGCATGGGGTGTCGATTGGGTCCCGAGTCGTGGGATTATACTAATTAGGAGATTATATTGATACCCAACGAAAGCAGATTCTACAAAGAATTTAGAAGCCTATACGGACGTACGCAGCGATCCTCAGCGACAGCTGGCCAAGTTTCTCCGACCAAAAGACGTGGATGTCAGAGAGCATGAGTACGCTCTTGATCTTGAGATCTAGGCCCGGGATCCAGGCTATTGCGAAAGCGATTTAATGGCAATATCAATCGCGTGTGCATGGTTGGTGTCGGGCCAGCATGGAAATGGCCGAAGGACTCTGTCGATATAGCCGGATGGTGGGGTTCCCCCACTCAGATGCTACCTGCAACTGATATCGGCATGCGCCAGATCGCTCAGATTGACGGAGATTGATGGCTTTGGGGAGCTCTCCGATCAGCCAGTCACCTTTGATTTATTCAGGGTGGACGAGATATTGATTGAGAGCTCCCTCCGCCGCGCATTGGGGTCCTTGGTAAGGTTCTAGATGAAGGCGTTCCGCAGATCTATTCGACAGTTAAGGACTTTTCTTAAGCCTTCATGCGGAACCGAAGCACCCACTCCACCATGCGCCGGCCGATTTCACAAGACTTTGGCCTGATCGTGGGCATATAATCACCAGATAGCGGGCAAAACTACCAACCAGTCAACTCGAAAGAGGCTTCTCCAGAAAATCATGGTGCACTCATGTGCATCTTCTCTAAGGGTATCTATGAAAGCTGATGAAGCTTCCAAAGCCCGTTGAAGGACTTATCCGATATGCATGCACATTGCTGCTTTCCCCCATCCTTTCATAACTCGTTGAGACATGCTTTTCTTCCGGTCGAATCACCATCTATGCGTTGAGCATGAGAACTAACCGGGCAACCGCAACGCCGAGCAATGCATGACCACCGCGAACATGTATCTAGTAGCGGTAGATATCTGATTTGAAAGGACCTTTGACATCCAACCCCAAATATTCGGCCTGAACGGGAGTCAACTTGGTCAATTTGGCATTGACATGGTCCAAGTGCAACAAGGCGACTTGTTCATCCAAGATCTTGGGCAAGACATAGACCCCAATCTCCTTCTTGCCGCTGTTGCCGAACTCGACGTATTTTTTGCCGAACGCGGCGTCTTCGGCTTTGTAAAGCATGATCTGGGCGAGGACCTGGTTGGAGAAGGAGCAGGACATCACGAAGGATGAATGGCCTGTGGCACACCCCAAGTTGACCAGACGGCCCTCGGCGAGCAAGATGATGTTGCGCCCACTGGGCATGAGGAATCGATCCACTTGTGGCTTGATGTTCTGAACAGACGTTGCGTTCTTCTTCAGCCAGGCCACGTCGATTTCGACGTCAAAGTGACCAATGTTACACACGATCGCGTCGTTGCGCATCACCTCGAAGTGTTTGCCGACGATGATGTCCCGGCAGCCGGTGGTGGTGACGAAGATCTGACCCAGGGGGGCGGCCTCCTCCATGGTCGTGACTTGGAAACCACTGACCGCGGCTTGGAGAGCATTGATCGGGTCGACCTCAGTCACCAGGACGCGGGCCCCCATGCTGTGGAGGGCCTGGGAACAGCCCTTGCCGACATCGCCATAACCGGCGACGACGGCAACCTTGCCGGCAATCATGACATCCGTCGCGCGCTTGATACCGTCAATGAGAGACTCGCGACACCCGTACAGGTTGTCGAACTTGGACTTGGTCACGCTGTCGTTGACATTGATGGCCGGCACGAGCAACTTCTTCTCCTTCAGCATGCGGTACAGATGGTGAACACCGGTCGTCGTCTCTTCCGACAGGCCATAGCAGTCCTTCAGCATCTCGGGGTATTTGCTGTGGACGAGCGCGGTCAGGTCACCGCCATCATCGAGGATGAGGTTGAGGGTCTTGCCCGAGGGAAAGGAGCGCAGCTGTTGTTCCAGGCACCAGTTGTATTCCTCCTCGGTCTCGCCCTTCCACGCAAAGACGGGCGTGCCACCAGCAGCAATCGCGGCGGCCGCGTGGTCCTGGGTGGAGAAAATGTTGCAGCTCGTCCAGGTGAGCTCGGCACCCAAGGCCTTCAGCGTTTCGATGAGCACGGCGGTTTGAATGGTCATGTGGAGACAACCGGCGATTCTGGCGCCGGCCAGAGGCTGGTCGGCCGCGTATTTCTGTCGAATGGCCATCAAACCGGGCATCTCAATCTCGGCGAGCCCTATCTCGCGGCGGCCAAAGGCGGCCAGCGAGATATCGGCCACCTTGAATTTCTGCGCCGGTGCACTGCCCATGGTTGTTGATGTCGGGAGATCTGGGATCTGGCTTGGCTAAGGACGGATCGAGATGCGATGCTTGGTACTGCAAATAATGGCGACGGAAGATAAAATCACAACGCTCAGTGAGCGTTTTTTCATTGACAGCAGAGCGGGAAATGTCTAGGGCGCCAAGCCTGGATACCAACCTGGCTCCAGTCTTGACCCTGTTCATGATTGGCACTTATCGCTGAACGCGCTGTATTCTTTGCCCGTTTCGAGCTGCTCAATCCCTCCATCATGCAGATCATCCGCGCAGTCTTTTGACCATCTGTGACTGAATAATGGTCGCTGATGGTGGATGGTCATATATGCCAACATGTCGCTAGAGGATGTGGCGTGGGCCCACGTCCCCCTGGTACTGCTCCACTCACTTCTACTACGTGGAGCAAGGATGATGGACGTGCGAAAGCGAGCTTCATCGCCTGTGATTTGGTCGTGTGAGAAGTTGTTGGGCCTGTCTGCTTGCAGGGCGCAAGATACAAATTTCCCAACTTCCCACGTCTCTCCTTTTTGCGATATACCAAGCTCCAATTGCGTGATCAAATTAAAATTTCACATCATTGTCCTTGAGCGGTGAGGAAACGAGTCATCCCCAGTGGGACTGAGGACATCATTTCCATACCTTCAGGCCATGATGCACTCACCACTTTAACGATACCAACTCCGACGAGAAGACGGCCACCAAGCAACCGCACCATCAGCGCCGACTCTGACTTGAACATTGTCGATATTCTGGGACTGTCAGCCAACAGGCCATCACTCTAGCCTGGTGCGTGGATGGCAGCCATATTGTCAGCGAGCAAACCGCCACCACCCGGCGGCGACGATGATATCTCCAAGCCTGTCACGGGCAAAGGCCGCAGCAATCATCACTCGCATCCAGACACGTCAGAGCTCCTAGACACCAGGTCTCAGAATGACGGGTCCGTCACTGCCGGCAACAAACTTTCTGAATGGCTCACAGTATCGCCTTATCATGAGCCTGAGCATCTTCTGGATCTCCGGAGTCTGGACACTCAGAATCGGCTCCTGGCATTGGCGTTGACAAGTTTAGAACCTGGGTCTGCCTCTGGAGAGTATGCCATTATCAAGTATGAGCAGGCCTTTGACTGGACGAAGGTGATGGCCCGGCTGAAATCTCTGGCCGAATCCGAAGGGATCAGGTGGAGACGGCAAGAGTTTTATGTGGTGGAATTCAGGTCCAAGCTGCTCGAGAAGATCGATAACGACTTGCTCTTCAAGCTTGACAGAGAGTCTCACAGAGAGGCCACGCACAGTGGTGGATTGCTGAAGTACTGGTTTGGCACACCAGATGCGGAGCGGAGGAACCTTGCCACTTGTCAGTCTCCGAGTCCGACCTCGGTGTCCGCCCATGTGCTGACGAGATGTTATAGGTCTATGGCGAAGTAAGGAGGATGCCATCAAAGGGGGCCGAGGACCCTATCACAAGCAAGCTCGAGCCATCATACCACAGATGTATGAGGAGATCAACGTCCACGGCCTTCGTCTCACCATCGAGGAGGATGTGCATGACTGGAGCTTTGCCCTGTTCTCTTGAATTGCATCCAAAAGATTTCGTCTTCCTGAGTTGGTGCCGCTGGGCCTATTTTCCCGGATCTGGTCGTTCTTGCCACCAGCTCTCTATGCAGCCGCCACATCGTCCTCTAGATTACTGTCAGCTTGAGTACTTCAACATTGCAATGTCGTCAGATTCATAAATGAATAGACTTACGGGGGAAGCGACAATATCAGAGCGCTGCAGCATTGGCTAGCCTCTAAATTGGATCATTTCATGCTCGAGCACTGTGAAACTGTTACTCCTGAGGCTTGATAAGAGAGCAGTTGGTGGGATCGTCCTTGGTGGATGCACAACTCTCATCCTAGCTTCGTCCGCGCCATCGACGTTCCATCAGTGCGACATCAGCAGAAGTTGAGAGGCATTACCCCAGATAACAGTGCGATAGCGATGACCACAAATCATCTGCTGTCAACTGGTCCGAATTTCGTATCTGCCCAATCAGATGCTATCACGTGAATGAACCAACTTACCACTCGGACTGGGAATCCGGAATGCGAGGCAGGTTTTTCTTCTCCCACTGATATAAGAATCGAAAGCCGAGTAACTGGATCATACTTTCCATAACGATGAATCAGGCCATGGACGGCCCACCTGGGATTATGGCTGTTCAGCCTAGTCTGTTCTGGTTGTCTCAGGACCGTGAAATCATCCAGGAGCCGGGCCTGAATCCTTACGTCAAATCAAGACCGGCCAAATGTACTTTGAGCAGCTCCCGCTGACCAGTTATCTCTATGAAGGGACATTGTCATTAGTACTAAACACGGAAAGAAAGGAAGATGTTGGCGCCTATGGTGGGGTCTGTCTTTGCCCATCTTCAATCAGACTCTTACCAAACCCCTGTAAAGATGAAGCATTCATGGACAGCCGCAGTCAGAAGTGAATTATTGAGTCCAACATCGTAGAGGGTGTACAGAGCCGTCAATCTCTTCATTATGGTCTACGGCACGATCAAGACATGAGGTCTGTTCCAAATCAAGCTAATCATGGGTTTAGAAGTCAGCACTCACGCCTCCCAATGACCTTGCCGGCCACAAAGTTTGTGTCGAATATTGGATAAATCAATAACTGCCCACTGTCAACTGCCGAGATCCATGGTGTGATACCGTCTGTATGGTAGAGAGAAGGGGGAGCCATGGGCCATAAGATAAAGGGCTAAAGAGGGTTGAACGGGAGATTCTGACATTCGGGACAAGTCAGGACGCAGTCATGCTGCCCCCCAAAAATGACATATTGGGAAGTGGTTTCGATGGCGTGTGCTTCTTGCCCCATCTCTTCGAATCATGCCCACTATTGGCGTGATGTTGTGTACACCACTGACCATGAGACGACCGGTTTCAGCGAAGACTTCTCAAAGCTGCTAGATAGGTTCAATCTTTCATGCACGCTTCATTTTTGTGGCTGTGTGGACTTTGGCCCCCTTCATTCGGTCATGTAGAGAGAGTGATCGGCCCGCTTGCAGGGGGGCCAGCACTCATGTGGCTGCCCCACTTTCCCCTACAGGGCCACGTGTGGTGCCAATTGGGTCTTCCCCATCAGTGTCCCTGAATACGTGAGCAAAGGGAGCTAATTAGCCGTCACTCTCATCTTGTATCTCACAAATCTGACTTCCCTTGGTCCTGGCCAGTTGTAGGTCGGAGGATGAGCAACGGCACAATCGGACCTGACAAAGGAAGAGCCTGATGATTCGGGTTTGGGTTTGAAGCTGAACTCCCGCTAGGCTCAGACCACATTCAAAGAGTTTTCAGCCGCAGGCGAGCAGTGCCGGGTTGTCGAGGCTCTATCCATGGAGCCGAATCCTCTTGGCGGAATTTCTTTTGGCGGCTCCGAGCAGCTGGGCCATTTTTGTCCACGATCGCCTCCACGATGCACGCTAGAGGGTCCTCAACGTATGCGCCGTAGGTTGTGGCACCCCCCAAGGAAACCGGTGAGAGCTTTACAAAGCTTCGCTGGGCCGTTTCTCTCATAAATGTCCCACAGTTGCCGTTGTGAAAATAAGGCATGCGAAGGCGAGTGGAGCTCATCTTGGCGCGTCCTGCGTTTGCAAGGATCATAGAAAAGGAGACTGGCATATAATTCAGAGTGCAAGCGTCAGACGTACGCCGTCAGCAAGCTTTCATTGTTGGTCCCTACCGTCGCTATGTTTCCCTGATACTCAGACCTCTGGCAGTGCATAACACTCGGACCGAAGAACGAAGGCGCCAAGAAGGACCGGGCTGAACTGGGATCCGCTTCCGACTATACCAGCAGCATGTCCAGCCGAATTTCGCATCTCTCTGAAACTAGAAAGCCAGACGGCGCTATTGCTAACCTGGAGAGGGATAATTCTGTCAAACTAGACCACCAGGTGAGTTGACAGCACTCTTGGTTTGCTTAAACCGTGCGACCATGGCGTTCGCCGTGAGGCTCAATCGGCCACAACGAGGCGCCTTTTTTGTGAGATGAAGGGGTGTGGATGCCTGCGGCCAGACATGGCGCCTGGCAGTCTATATTTCCATCGCGTGCTGGAGGTCCAGGTTTGTCAAGCTGCGCAGACGTTGGATATCCATCTTCTTCGCCATGACAACTCACATCCACCATGGCGCATGGATCAATTGGTCTCATGGGACCATCCTCGGCGCGACGGTGACGCTTGGTGACCGGAGTGGTGGCTTGCTCACGTCTTTTATCGCCACCTTTGTGACGGTTGTCGGCAGTCAGCTCTGGAGAATTCTGTCCTACATATTCCACCAGATACGATCCAGCAAAGCGCCCCAGGATGGCCTACACCATCAACAACAAGTCGTCTTTCGAAACATGTCCTCCCCCGGCGGCGCCGCGTGGACCTTCCTGCAGCAAACTTGGTACTGGAGGGGCAAGGCTGACTGGGCCGTGCTGAGGACTCTTCCTTGGGCATTGGTCTCGATCTGTTACCTGGCTTTATTCGCCGTCCTGGCCATCTTTTCTTCAGAGATCTCGAAAGCGCCGGGAAGCGCTCGTCTGATTGTGGGTCAAGATTGTGGGTACTGGCGGATCAACTCTTCGTCACCGGATTCAACCAAGGCGTGGGCGCAAAAAGTCACCAACGATAGGTGAGTGACATTCTCTGGTCACATGGCCAGCTCTCCCATTCATCCTGTTGACACGGCCGATCAAGTCTTGTGGCGGCGACGTACGCCCGGGCCTGCTATGGCGGACTCTCCGACTCTCTGCAATGCGGTCGCTACCCGGTGAGTTCGATAAAATGGACATCAGACCAGAACTCGACCTGTCCTTTTGAATCGGGAACGTGCGTGTACGGCGATACGGCGGCCTATAAAATCACGTCTGAGATGATTGACTCTCACGACCATCTGGGAATCAATGCTCCAAAACATGACCGCGTCCAATACCAAAAGATCACGAGTTGCGCTCCGCTACGCGCGAGCCGCTTCGTCGCCGAGGTCAACGGTTCGACGGAGAACGGCCCCGGAATGGACGGCGACGTCCTGTACGAATACTTATATGGTCCCGTCGGCGATGTCACAGAGTATACCTATCTCTACAACACGCACGCCATCCTCGACCAATTTGGCTACACCCTTCAGGCATATGCGGCCACCGCGGGATTTGTGGGCGAGAGCTGGGTACCTGTGCCCGCGATCAACCGCTCCGACGCGGACATTTCTCTGCTCTTCCTCGCTCCCAACGCCATCCGCTTCGAGGAGCCGTGCGACGATCCCGTCTTCGGGGCACACATCCTCGTGTCCAACAACGCGACCTCGTATTATACCTCCGATTTGTGGGTGTCTGTCCTGGCATGTGCCGAGCAACATCGAGTGTGCAATCCGACCAACGGCGTCTGCACCAAACCCGTCGGCGTGGACCAGCTCCTTCCGGTCGCCGTCGCCGCAGATTCTGGCTTGAATTTCAACCTCGTTCAGCAGGGCACCATAGATCGCATTGCCTATGCGGCCGACTTTACCTCGGTCTACTATGCCACCTACACACGGATGCAGTCGGCGCTGCGTGCTCAGGAGACGGTGACACAACTGGACCAGGCGCCGTTGCCCGCGAACCAATGGATGATCGAAGTGGGCAGTTGGTTCGACGATGGTCTCGCTCGACTTCAGCAATCCGTGCAAGAGTACGCCACCGGCCCCACGAACATCGCCGCCGGGAGCTATCTCTGGCAGCCTGGAAAAGATGGGAATTTGATCCAGGAAGCCCTGTGCTACTCGCAACGGATCAATGACACGCAGGACACGATGAGCTTTTCCGTCCTGGGCATCGCCATCGTCTTCATCATCGGCGGCATCATCCTAGCCACCTCTCTGATCATCGACAGTGCCGTCGGCTGGCTGCAGAAGAAATTCCACACCGGTCTCCACGCGCGCAGGAGCTGGATGGTCGACGACAAGCTGCAGCTGCAGAAGATGATCTTCCAGGAGCTGCACATGGGCAACTGGTCCACCACGAAGGAAGAGAAGGTGCCGACCACCAAATTCCGCGAACGCTTTCTCGGCTTGAGCGAGTTGAGCCCGGAGGAAGGGGGACCCATCGGATTCAATCAAGGCAGGCCTCATGACAACAACAGCGGGAGCGAGACCGCCATGTTTGTCCCACCGGACGGGGCCGATCTTGGAGGCCACGCGGCCAAGAGTGCCAATGTTTATATGATGCAGGAGTATGCACGTTAGATGCGGGAGGCCAGTGGTATCTTGGTGTACTGAGACCGCTAATGAGAAGTAATCCCGTTATCTTGTTTACCCTGAACTTGGGACAAACCTCCAGCTCTATGGTATGGTCAAACAAACGTTGCCTAACTAGCCTTTGAGAGATGGAGACAAAACCTCCCTGACTTTCAATATTCACGACCATCAACACGTTTCGAGGGCGAGATCATGAACGCTGGGCACGACTGTCTGCCTTTGTGCCCAGTGCATCAAAGGTGATGATGGTGCTGGCTGAGATTCACGGCTGGCACCGGTGTATGAGTACCCCAACCCAGCCTGCCATGCCATGGCTGAAGCGGATGGAGAGAAAAAAGCTTTGGAGCCCAACACCAATTCGTAATTCGCGTCGAGGGTTTGCTGGAACAAGGAGACCAGCGACAAATAAAGGGAAAAACTATCGGTCGAAACTCGATGGAAAATACCGGTCTCTACTGAATGCGTCCTTGCCGCTGTTATGTACAACTTCTTTCTCCTCCGTCTACATATCCTCTGAAGCGGTCGCCCCAGTAATGATCTCCACCAACTCTCCAGTGATGACGGCCTGTCGAGTTCTGTTGTACAGGATGGTGAACTTGCTGATCATGTCGCCCGCGTTGTTAGAAGCGTTCTAGTGGCACCGGATTAGTATCTTCTGGATCGAGGCCGATGATGCAAAGGGAGAGACTTACTTCCATGGCGTTTCTCCGCGCCGACTGCTCACAAGCATGTCCTTCCGCCAGTGCCCAGTACAAGGAGTTGGCCAGCGCATATTCACGCAGGTTGCTGAGAATTTCGTCGTCAATTTCGAAGGCGGCAAAGTTGGCTGATTCAGTGATGGCCTCCTCCGAATAGGCCTCGATGATCACCGGCTCGTAGCTCTGCGCGTTGATGAACTTGTTGTACAGAATCCGGATGCCGGAATACTCTTCGGGCAGCTGGATGAGCTGATCGGCAATCGACTGAGCGTCTGCGAAAGTAGGGACATCACGACCAATCCCGGCGAAGCTGAGAACCACATTTTTGCCGCTGGATCGACCAAGCTGCGCCTTGCTCTTTTCACCGATGACAGCAATGTCCAGGTTGGGTTCTTGCTCCAGCAGACGGCGAGCGGTACGCGTGAGGCCAGAATGGATACCACCGCACAGGCCTTTATCCGAGCTGGCCACAACCAACAGCGTCTTCTTGTCCTCCAGCGGTTTGGTTTCGGCCTGCACAAACACTTCGTTGGACGTCTGCCCATACGTCCTCGAGTCCGCCATGGCCTTCTGGGCGCGCGTGAGCTTGGTCGAGGCCACGATTTTCATCGTCTTGGTGATTTTCTCAATGTTTCGAATCGACTTGAGCCGACCTGCAAAATGCATGAGCGACGCTTCGGAATCGTCCGGGCACTGCTTTCACATACCTTCGATCTCACGGAGAGTGGCATAGCCGGCCGCATTCGGCACAGCGGCTCTGCAGAAAGGTCAGCCTGATGTTAATCGACAGTCGGCCGCTTCGGCAGTGCGAGGGGCCACCAGCTCACCTGGCCAGGGCAGCATTGCCAGCGCAGAGCGTCGGTCGGACAGCTCTGGACAACATTCTGACGAGCAGTCTGTCAAGGTCCCAGACGGCGGAATGCACTACTCGCCGGCGTTGAGAAACGGAATTGTCGACGTGATGAGCGGAGAAGTGCCCATTGACCTTTGCTCTGAAGTTCGGGTAGAGCAGCTCTGGAAGACGCTAATCCAAAAGTGGCACTGGCGCCTCTTCCGGAATTTGCGAGGCCAAATAGTTCTTGATTCTTGGCGGGTGCACAGCAGAGTCTGAGCACGGGTTGCAACAGTGGTGGGCCTGTCTGCGCCCATGCCCTTCGGACTGGCTTCACTTATTTCTCGGCCTCGCCCACTTCTTCCTTCCAGTCTTTCTTCGCGACAACCTTCCCACTGGTCTTCCCACCTTGTAAACCTCACCCTTGGTCTCCCCTCTCTCCATCTTCTCCCTTCTCTTGTTGCTCACGATCTCTCGTGGAGCTGAGCCATCATTCCGATACTCTGTGGCGCGTTCTGGAGGTCCCTTGTCTTCTCACCCTCCTGGACGCGTCCTCCACCGAGTGTCCTTCCCGTCCCGTCCGCCACATCCCTTTTCCTGTGCAGAGGATCGTCAGTCTCGGTTCGGGTCATGGCCTCGTCCGACGACGATATGCCCCTCGCTGGGTCAAGGGTCAAAATGAACGGCACGCTGCGAGGTAGGAATGCCGACTTCACCTCGTGAGGCAAAAATTCGGAACTGTGGTCTTGGCTTGATGGGAAGACCCTCTAAGATGCGTGATCGCTGACAAGCTTTCATGTCTAGTTGAATCCCCTGTTTCGGTCAGCAAGATCTCGTCGAACGCTGCGGACAAGGCAGCCTTGACAAACGGCGAAGTCATCACGAGCCTCTCCATGCACAAGGGACTACTCGAGGAGGCGGATACACCCATGGCAGAGGCCAACGGAGACGTGCTGAAAGGTGCTGGGCTCGCGAAGCGCAAGGTCCGCGAAAGCCTCGCTAAACCGTCATATGCTGAAGCTGAAAGCAGTGACGACGACGATCAACCTTTGGTATACCCCTCAGTTGAACCCAGACGTGAAGAAACGGCCACTGATTCCCCCGTAGAGCAAGAAACGGAAGAGGTGGACGAAGCCATCCGAGGCTGCTGCTGCATCCGACTCCGATGATGCTCCTCTGCTGGCCAAAGCCAAGACGAATGGGACGGCGACAAAGAAACCACCACCGCCCCGAGCAAGTGACGCGCAGATTGAGGCATCGTCAGACTCGGATGTACCTCTGAAGAAGAAGCGGGCCAAGGAGAAAAAGCAGAGCGAAAAACCGACGGAGAAGGAGGCCAAACCAGTCCGCAAAGACGAGAAGAAGGCGGGCGACAAAAAGGTGACGGCCGCAAAGAAAGTCAAGAAGGAGGAATCTAGCGATGACGATGTCCCCCTGGCCAAAAAGGCGGCACCAGCTTCCAAAGCGAAGAAGGTCAAGACGGAGGCATCGACCCCAAAGAAGCCGGTCAAGGCTAAAGAGGCCAACCGGGAGGAGACTGCGGAAGTCGACGACGAAGATGACGAAGAAGAGGAAGCCAAGTGGTGGGAAGACCCCACGAAAGGCGACGGGACGACCAAGTGGGAAACCTTGCAGCACAACGGCGTCTTATTCCCGCCTCCCTATGAACCTCTCCCCCCCGACGTCAAGATGGTGTATGACGGCGAGCCGGTCACGTTGCATCCGGATGCCGAAGAGGTTGCTGGCTTTTTCGGAAGCATGCTCCACTCAACACACAACGTGGAGAACCCGACGTTTCAAAAGAATTTCTTCCACGACTTCAAGGAAATGCTGAAGAAAACGGGCGGAGCGACCAACAGCAAAGGGGAGAAGGTGGCGATCAAAGAGTTCTCCAAGTGCGACTTCCGGCCGATCTTCAACTACTACGACGCCCAACGTGAAGCCAAGAAAGCCCTTCCCGCGGCCGAGAAGAAGGCTCTCAAGGCGGCCAAAGACGCGGCCGAAGCGGCTTACATGTACTGCATCTGGGATGGGAAGAAGCAGAAAGTGGGCAACTTCCGGGTCGAACCTCCAGGCTTGTTCCGCGGCCGAGGTGAACACCCCAAGACCGGCAAGGTCAAGACGAGAGTGATGCCCGAACAGATCACGCTCAACATTGGCAAGGAAGCCACGGTGCCTCCCCCACCGGAAGGCCATAAGTGGAAAGACATCAAGCATGATCAGACCGGAACATGGCTCGCCATGTGGCAGGAAAACATCAATGGGAATTATAAATATGTCATGTTGGCCGCCAACTCGGACGTCAAGGGCCAAAGCGATTACAAAAAGTTTGAGAAAGCACGAGAACTGAAGAAGCATATCGATCGCATTCGAGCCGACTATCGGAAAGACCTGAAGGCCGAGCTCATGGCCGATCGCCAGAAAGCGACGGCCGTCTATCTGATCGACCAGTTCGCCCTTCGCGCGGGCAACGAGAAAGGCGATGACGAGGCGGACACGGTCGGCTGCTGCTCGTTGAAGTATGAGAACATCACGTTGAAGGCGCCCAACACGGTCGTGTTTGACTTCCTGGGAAAGGACAGCATCCGCTTCCACGAAGAGTTTGAGGTCGACCCACAAGTCTTCAAGAACCTCAAGATCTTCAAAAAGGCGCCCAAGAGGGAAGGCGACGACATCTTTGATCGGTTGACCACGACCCAGCTCAACAACCACCTGAAGAATTACATGTCCGGTCTGACGGCCAAGGTCTTCCGCACCTATAATGCCTCCCACACGATGGCGCGGCTCTTGAGCACGATGAAATCAGAAGGGACTATTCAAGAAAGGATTAAAGACTACAATGACGCCAACCGGGAAGTGGCAATTCTGTGCAATCACAAACGCACCGTCGCCGCCGGTCATGCCGGACAGATGCAGAAATTGAGTGACCGACTGAAAGGGTTGAAGTATCAGCAGTGGCGTGTCAAACAGATGATGCTCGACGTCGATCCCAAAATCAAAAAGAAGAGAGGCGCCGAATACTTTGAGCTTCCCGACGACCTGGACGAGGCTTGGATTCAGGACCATCAGGCCTTCTTGGTCGAAGAGGCCAAGACCAAGATCATGAAGAAGTTCGAGAAGGACAATGAGAAGCTGAAGGCCGACGGTCAGAAGGAAATGAAGCCCCAGGAGCTGGAGGAACGGCTGGAATCGGCCCGAGAACTGGAGAAGAAGTTCAAGAGAGAGAACAACAGCAAAAAGATCGAGGCCGAGGGCAAGTCGCCCACCATCGAAAAGCTCGAGGAGAACGTCCAGAAACTGGATCAGCGCATCGCCAACATGGCTCTCCAGGTCCAAGACAAGGAGGACAACAAGGAGGTCGCCCTGGGCACGTCGAAAATTGTGGGTATTCGTGTCAACCCTGTTTGGAATCGGCCTGCTGACTGTTCGACAGAACTACATCGACCCCCGCCTCACTGTGGTCTTTTCCAAGAAATTCAATGTGCCGATCGAGAAGTTCTTTTCCAAGACCCTCCGTGAAAAGTTCGAATGGGCGATTAGGTCTGTTGAGGAGGACTGGGAGTTTTAGACCGACCAGCCTTGCCTCTGCGCTGCCCGACGATTTGGACGGCACAAGCGTGTGAATGCAGGTTGTCGGTTACCCGCATTGCGTGCGTGAACTCCTCGGCTGTGCAACTCGACTCGGCATTGCTGTCTGAGAATTTATAGATCAGTAGAGTAGAGACGAGAAGACCTTTTCAATGCATGATGAGTCCAGATCCGTGACCGGACTTGGTATGTAACTTGAGCCGCGTTTTACTGCGCCATTATTGCTTTGGGTTCATCCAAGGTAGCCGAATGACGAGGAAGACCAGCAGAAGGGCGGTGGCACTGACCCTGCTCCGCCGCAGCACCCATGACGATTCAGTGTTGAGGGGACAGTGTCTAGACATGTATGATCGTTCCTTGTCTCGCAGAGTGCTTTGGCTTCCCTTTGGTGGCTCGACAATTGGATTCAAGTCAATTGAATTGCCTGATATAATGCAACAATGTCATTTGATTTCAAGGATGGAAATACCCAGTTCACATCTGTAAACTGAATGGTGCAAAGGAGGAATAGGAAAATAGGCACATGGACGGGAAGGACATAAGAGATCTGCCCGGTTTCATTCCTGACCACAACCACCATCAACCACACAGCGTGGGAGAATTAACATTCGGTCGTGCAGTACGGCGTCTTCTATTAATGGTCTTATATTTATTCCTCTTATCTTCACCACACGCCCCGTTCACAGACTGCCTCGCTTCGGAAACGAAATGCCTTCGGTGGCACTCGCGTCGGTGAACCAGCTGACCCTCTCGCCGCCACCCTCGTTGACGAGTCCGCAGGGCAGACTCCGGCCCTCGTCGGTCTCGAGGATCTTCTTCAGGATCTCTTTCTTCCCGGCCCCCGTGGCCACAAAGGCAATTTTGTGCCCGTGCGTCACCAGCGGTAGGGTGAGCGTGATGCGCCGCGGCGGCGGCTTGGGGCTGTCCTCGATCGCGGCCACCCAGGCCTCGGATTCGCGCAACAGTTCGTGACCGGGAAACAGACTGCAGGTGTGACCATCGGGCCCGCAGCCGAGGAGGAGCAGGTCGAAGATGGGCATGCGCACGCTGTCCTTGTTCGCGAACGAGGACATGAGTTTATCTTGGTATTGGTCCGCCAGCTCCTGTGTGTCGTCCAGGTACTGGACATCGATCGGGTGCACCTTGGGCGTGCCTGCGTCGGGCGGGAGTTTATCAAGCAGCTCCTTCTTCAGAAGACCGTAGTTGCTGTCTTCGTGGTCCAGGGGAACCGCCCGCTCGTCGGCGAAGAAAATCTCCCACTTGCTGAACTGCGGCTGGTCGTCGGGCGTGCCATTGCCGGGCGCGAGCAGCGCTTTGGACAGTGTGGCTGGCAAGGACCCGCCAGAGACGGCGACCTTGAAGGCGCCGTGCCGCGCGAGGGCGGCCTTTTGGCAGAGCAAGATATATGTCCGGAGGTGGGCGGCGACCGTGTCGACGTCAGGATAGGTGTAGAGGTTGGGTTGTTTGCCCATTGTGTCCCTCTGCTGAGAAGGGCGACTCAGTGCCCGACTGATTTGGTAGAATAATAATAATACTAGATTAGATCTGCGATGGGGTGATTCGTTGGCTGCTCCGGAATAGCGAAGATTAGGACCTGCGCTAACGTCGTATTCCTCGGGGCGGGAGGCGGCGATGACGTGCGCCAGGCACAGAAATCTCCGCTGATGGAGTTCTTATCAAGGAGCGCAAGGAGCGAAGCTGGCTGAAGGAGAGGATAGAGATGAAGAGGAGGTGCTGATGCAAGAAGGCTGCCAAAAAGGCTGAGCTCGAATGTCAGAGATTCAAAACCTGTCCTGTGCTTTGGGGCACATGGCACGGGTCTGGCGGGAACAGCACCTTATCCAGCATTCATGCCGTGCTTCTGCCATTGAGACCAAGCCTTGCAGG
>Ga0255336_100541_pt1 | contig 54673 bp, 46 predicted proteins | sample MeOH1_35cm_T3_17_FD_189102 | JGI IMG/M metagenome (GOLD analysis project Ga0255336, IMG submission 189102) | Sandy soil microbial communities from University of British Columbia, Vancouver, Canada - MeOH1_35cm_T3_179 | ecosystem: Engineered > Artificial ecosystem > Sand microcosm > Unclassified ... | reverse complement strand
TTGTCAATATCTCTAGTTCTTATCTAAGTCACATCCCACGAGGGTTTTAAAGCCAACTAAAACGTCAGAATTTAAGTACGTCTGTTTGCCAGTTTAATATTTTTCGTTATTTTGTAACAACCTCTAATAAGGAAGGCATTTTATTAAAATATACTTTTCTGTTTTACAATTTGAATCCTAAGTTTAAAATCTTCAAGCTTAAGTTTTTTAGGCAATTCTTTTGGGGTGCTTGCTTGCCGCGTTCCCAGAACCTAACAGTAGTTTGATCTACCCCAACAAACTTGGCGAATTGAGTTTTATTCATACCGAGCATCAGTCGTGCTTTCGTTAGTTTTTCCGGGATCGTGTTCTCAGGTAATAAATTAAAGGATCCCAGCTCGGAAACAGTTATCCCCAATGTATTACTTAAAATCTTAAGCGTGGGTAAAGAGGGATTTTCTTTGTCATGCTCAATGTTAATGATTGTGAATTCGCTTAACCCACTGGCCCTTACGAGATCTTTAATTGTCATATTCATAGCGATCCTTGCCCGCCGAATGCGAGTACCTACAGTATTTCCAACCAGAGTAATTCCAGTCTGCCAGGGAGGTAAAACTTCCTTTTTAATATATAAAATCCCCATATTGTGAACTGCACGGTTGTGCATGTAGCTACCTCGAATTGTTCAATTTTGTCAAGAACTTGATTGAGCAGTAACACCTCGCTAGTAAGCGAGGAAGATTGAAAAAAGGCTACGAGATAGGTGGAATAAGCCTTTGCGCATTGTTATAGGGTATTATCTATAATATACGGGTAATAGACAAAAATGCCTGAAACTCCTTATATATAAGGAGTTTCAATTTTCCAAACGTTAATTATCAGAGATTCACGAATCCCTCAAACCCTTACGGTTTGGGGGATTTTCTAATTTTTAAGTCTCTCTAAAAACCCATGAATTTTTTAAGTTCAGTATGCCATTGTGCGTATAAACTTTTTCGGTGATACCTTTACTGGCATAACCCATGATTCGTTTAATACGTTTAATACTTACCTTATTTCTTACGAAAATCTATCCTCCAAGGCTGTGAAGCCTTATTCTAGACTTAAAACTTTAAATCGCAATGACAATAGGGTGCCCGAGAGCCACTTTAGGATCTTTCTTATATATCCTAATTCAGGACCCTGCCTAACATACAATATATTAGAAAGTATAAGTTTTTTTGTGGGGGTTTCCCCTTTACTTGCGAGTTTGGTATGATGGAGTTATGGAAACAAACCTTATCGTTGTAAGGGTAGATTTTGCATGACGTGTTCCAGTAGTGAAACTGAGGTATAGAGCCGAATGATGGCCGAAGACGCTTTGCAGGTCAATCATTGTCATGTAATATTTAACAATAAATGAAGAGTTAAAAGCTATTTCCATTACATCAAATAAAACGAAGAAGTGAGGGAATTATGAAAAAAGGAAGTCTGCGTTTAAGGATGATGCTCATTCTCGCATTTGCTGTTACGGTACCGTTAATTGGAAGCGGATTTCTGTTGATTCATCATTCCGAGCAAGCATTGATGAGTGAGAAAGAAAATAAGTTATTCGGAATTGCCCGCATGTTGGATGCAGCCCTCCCCAGTGACTTTGATAGCATATTAACTGTGCAAGAGCAAAACTTGTCACGTGGTGAGAAAATCAAACTTTCTAACGAACGGTTGAAGAATATAACGGAGAAAATCGTAATGGCTAATCCAGGAGTCGGAGCTGGTTATTACTCGAAGGATTGGGATGCGATTATCACTTATGGACCAAATTCACAGTATATGGATACTATTGGGAAATCCATTGCTCAGGATCATAAAGGAAGGGAAGTAATGGACAGAGGAATTCCCTTAGCGGTAAAGGGGCCTATGATTCGTGGAGATATTTTAAACGCGATGGTACCTTTAATTCGCAATGGGCGGGTTATTGGGTACGTGTGGGCTAATGAATTAACACAAAACATTGACGAACAGATTCAGAAGATGGAAACTTCCATGTATATGTTCCTTGGATTGGCGTTACTTCTCGGACTGGGAATTACTTTACCTTTAGCCAGCATTGTCTCAGCCTCTGTCCAACATATTGTGATGGGATTAAGGAGAATTCGATCAGACTTAGACTATCGGCTACCTGCTGCATCAGGAGAGTTTGGTGAAATCATTGAGGCAGTGAATGGTATGGCTCAAAGTATTCGTAATACGCGGAGTCATAACGAGATTATAATGGAGAGTATGGCGGATGGCATTATTACGGTCGATAATGCGGGGAAAGTTACGGCCATTAATGCTGCAGCTATCCGAATTACAGGTTGGGGTAAAGAAATTATCGGGACGGATTATTCGGATATTCGTACTCGGAGTTGGTTGTTGGAGACGCTTAATACAGGGAAAACATTTATCGGTTATGAGGCGAGTTTTCCACATAGGGGTGGGGGAAGTGTCCTAATCAGTGTAAGTACATCTTTACTTCATAATGAAGACAAAATATTGGGGGCGGTTCTCGTTTTTAAAGATGTGACCGAGCGTCGTCTGTTTGAAGAACGTGTCCGTCGAGTGGATCGTTTAGCTGCTGTAGGAGAGCTAGCCGCGGGGGTAGCCCATGAAATTCGGAATCCGCTGGCGGCGATTTCAGGAAGTGTTCAAATTATACTGGACGAAATTGCAGAGGATAACGCAGCGCGAAATTTTGGCAGTGTGATTTTAAAAGAAGTCTCACGTCTCAATATCGTCATCGAAGACCTTCTTTATTTTGCTCGGCCATCAAAAAATATTATTGCTCAAATCCAACCGAATGAACTCATTTCTGAAACAATTGAGCTGCTTAAACCAAGCATGAAGAAGAATTTGGTTTCTTTAGAAGTATCCTTGGATCCGTCTGTTCAGCCAATTCTTGTCGATGCCGGACTGATTAAGCAGGTAATTGTTAATCTTATTTTAAATGCGATTCAAGCACTGCCAGAACAGGAAGGAAAAATAATCGTGACAACCCAGACAGAGTCGAAGGGCGTAAAAATTAGAATCCAAGATACAGGAGAAGGAATTGCCCTTGAAAACCTTGAACGAATTTTCGATCCTTTTTTTACAACCAAAGAACGGGGTACGGGTCTTGGATTAGCAGTGAGCAGTAAGATTATCGAAGTTCATCATGGCTTTTTACATGTCGAGAGTGAGGTTGGGAGAGGAACTGTCTTTACGATATTTTTACCGTATGAAGAGAACGAAGGAAAAACGGAAGAGACTGAGTAGGAGGACAAGCCATGGCTAGTCGTGGAAGTATCTTAGTTGCTGATGATGAAGAAAGTCTGCGTTTGGTTCTTGAGGCCGCATTGACGAAAGCAGGTTTTACTGTGGTAACGGTGAGTAACGGGGTTGATGCGGTAAAGAATGTTCAGGAGAAAGAGTATGAGGTTGTACTTTTAGATATACGAATGCCTAAACTTGATGGACTCGAGGCCTTTTATCAGATTCATAACCTAGAACCCGATTTATCTGTAATTTTAATGACGGCTTTTGGCAGTGTAGAGATTGCGGTTGAAGCGATGAAACGGGGGGCCTTTGAATATATCACTAAACCCTTTAATTTAGATGAAGTCAAGATTTTAGTGGATCGGGCAATTTATATGAAATCTATGGCTCAGCGGGTTGAGAACTTAACCCAAGAGGTACAGACCCTGTCGCAAGAGGTTAATGGTTGTTCGAGATTAATCGGTTCAAGTCCGAAGATACAGGAAGTGTATAAGAATATCGGGCGGGTTGCTCCCACTAAAGCAACGGTTTTATTAACTGGAGAGACTGGAACAGGAAAAGGGTTAGTCGCGAGGAGTATTCACTATAATAGCGAGCGAAGGGAAAAACCGTTTATCCAAGTCAATTGTGGTGCTATTCCAGGGGGATTATTGGAAAGCGAATTATTTGGACACGAAAAAGGCGCTTTTACCGGAGCGATAAGTCGAAAACTAGGAAAGTTTGAAATGGCAGAAGGGGGAACTATTTTCCTTGATGAGATTGGGGAGATGGGTTTGGATTTACAAGTCAAACTATTACGAGTTTTGCAAGAGCGGCAATTTGAACGGGTTGGAGGAAGTCAGACCTTAAATGCAAATATACGAGTCCTAGCTGCGACAAATCGAGATTTGACAAAAGAAATCGCCGAAGATAACTTCCGAGCGGATTTATATTATAGGTTAGATGTCGTATCAATTCATATACCCCCACTGAGGGAACGTGGAGAGGACATTCGCCTTTTAGCGGAATATTTTTTGCGTCGCTATAGTCTAGAAAGTGGTCGAACTAAGATTGCATTTTCACCTGAAGTCCTTCAAATTTTTATGAATTACGCTTGGCCTGGAAATGTTAGGGAACTAGGAAATGCTGTCGAGCATGCCTTAATTATGAGTAATTCGACCGTGATTTTGCCGGAACATCTTCCAATAACCCTCCTAGGAGAGGAAGTTGGAGATACAGAAGGACAGGACCATCATTTCACTCAGCCCTTAAGGGAGATTCTGGCGGCGACTGAAAAGGCAGCAATTGCCGAGGCCTTAGAGCGTACGGGAGGGAACCGCGCTCAAGCAGCACAACTGCTGCAAATATCACGGCGTGCTTTGATTTATAAGATTCAGCAGCATCAATTAAACTAGTGGTGAAACACCGCATGGGATCTTCATCGGTTACAAATTTCGTTAGCATTTTTTCAAAAGGTATAGTCGAATTTGGGAAAGCCATCGATTATCAACTCCTTTTTGGAGTTACCGATGGCTTTCCCTTTTTTTATACTAACAGAAAGTATAAATTTTCGGCAGATAGCATAAGTGCAACCAGCGGTTTTCGCTTTCGCAAAGCTCGGCGAAAGCCGGGTTTTCTTTACTTTTGCAACTCGTTTTCACGCAGCTTGCCATCTAGGATTATTCTCTTTAATTCAGACCGGCGTTCTTATATTATCCGGCCAGCAGTCTTATTATGGATTATTCAGTTGTGCCGTCGGTTCTTTTTACCCAAATTCTCTATTGGATATTTGGTCAAGAAAATAGTGCTATTTCGGATGGTTGCGAAATTATAGGTGAACAATTATTGCACAGTGTGTAAAATTTTTCACGCTTTCTTCCTAAATCACAAAAAATGTATTATTAAAAATCACAATGGACCTGCTCTTTCACATTCCAAGTAGACAATATGACGAGTGGCATCCTTCTTGCATAATTAACTTTCAAAACCTTCAAAGTAATCCATATATTTAAGTGACCCCTTGGGAGGATGTTGAATGAGAGGTTTAAGTTTACGTGTAAAGCTGATGTTTATTCTAACGCTTGCTGTTGTTATTCCAATTTTAGGCTCCGGCTATGTTTTAATCCAGAGGGCGGAACATTCCCTTATAGCCGAAAAGGAAAGCAAACTATTTGGTATTGCTCATTCTTTAGATATCAATCTGCCCGGGGATTATGATAGCCTTTTAACAAAAGATGAGCAGAAGTTGCCTGATCGCGAAAAAATTACGATCTTGAATTCCAAATTGGTCAAGGTCACGGATCAAATTGTCGCGTCTATTCCTGGAGTAGGCGCAGGTTATTATTCTAAAGATCTAGATGCAATTATTACCTACGGACCCAGCAGCGAATTCTCCAGTAAGATGGGTGAACCCATAGCCCCAGAACATAAGGGCAGGGAAGTCATGGTGAAAGGGATCCCTGAGGCAGCACGAGGACAAATGGTTCGTGGACAAATTCTAAATGCCATGATACCCCTGCAACGTAATGGCCGGATCATTGGTTATGCTTGGGCTAACGAGTTAACCAAGAGTGTGGATGAACAAATCCGTTCCATGGAAATGGTCATGTATCTGACGTTGGGTATAGCGCTGATTGTTGGGCTAAGCATCGTCTTAACCATCGCTAATAATGTTTCATCTTCAGTCCAAAGAATTATTGCAGGTTTAAGACGTCTCCGTTCCGACTTTGAATATCGTATGCCCATCTGTAATGGTGAATTTGGAGAAATAACTGAAGCAATTAACGATATGGCAGCCAGCCTGGAGAAATCGCGGTCTCATACAGATATGATTATGGAGAGTATGGTAGATGGAGTTATCACCCTTGATAAGACCGGGAAATTGACGAATGTTAATGATGCCGCGGTAAGAATTAGTGGTCTTGAAAAAGAGGATATTGGTAAGAATTGGTTTGAAGTTTTAGTAGATCAGATGAGTTTTCAAACGTTGATTTTGGAAACATTGGACACCGGCAAGGTTTTTATTGGTAATGAAGTTGTTTTTACGCGGAATGATGGAAGAACAGTACCTTTGAGTGTCAGTACGTCCACCTTGCGCAATAAAGAGCATATCTTAGGGGCGGTTATTGTATTTAAAGACTTATCTGAACGCAAGGTTTTTGAAGACTGGGTGCGGAGAATCGACCAGCTGGCCGCTATTGGCGAATTGGCTGCAGGGGTTGCCCATGAGATCCGAAATCCCTTAGCTGCTATCTCAGGAAGTGTCGAAATTCTTTTGGATGAAATACCTAAAGACAATCCGTCGAGAATGTTTGGGGATGTCATTGTTCGAGAGATCACCCGAATAAACGGGATTGTTGAAGATCTACTTTACTTTGCCAAACCTTCGAAAAACTATATTTCGCGAATTGATCCGAATAAGCTGGTTTCCGAGACGCTCGCGTTGCTCTCCCCTAGTCTTAAAAAGGATTTAGTTGTTTTAATTAAGGATTTTGAACCGGACCTGGCTATGATTTCGGTTGACTCCGGGCTGATTAAGCAAGTCCTGGTCAACCTGTTACTCAATGCTGCACAGGCGCTTCCACCTCAGGGAGGGGAAGTAAAAGTCAGAACGAGGAAGGTTGAGGAGGGGATAACTATTGACGTCATTGATACAGGGAGTGGAATTAGCCCTGAAGATTTGCCGCGGATTTTTGATCCTTTTTATACAACTAAAGATAGGGGAACTGGATTAGGCTTGGCAGTGAGCAACAAGATTGTGGAAATTCATCATGGACATCTTAAAGTTGAGAGTAAACAGGGGGGAGGAACCACCTTCACGTTATTCTTACCGTATACTACCGAAGCTTAAAGATGGAGGAATAAATATGCCGGAAAAAACGAAGATTTTGATTGCTGATGACGAGCCGAGCTTGCGCATGGTGCTGGAGACAGTCTTAGGTAAAGCCGGTTATAAAGTAGACTCTGTCGATAATGGTGCAGAGGCTTTGAAAATGGCTTTAAACGAAGACTATGGAGCAGCATTATTAGATATCCGGATGCCGAAAATGAATGGACTCCAGGCATTCGATGAAATACACAAACAAAAGCCAGACTTGCCCGTGATTTTAATGACAGCTTATAGTACGGCTGAGATTGCTGTCGAAGCGATGAAACGCGGTGTCTTTGATTACGTCATTAAGCCTTTTAGCGTGGAGGAAGTCAAAATCTTGATTGCTAGGGCAATACACTTATTGAATCTGAATCGGGAGGTAGAGTATCTTACGCAAGAGGTTCAAGCTTTAAGCCAAGAGCCTACCGGACCTTGCAGATTAATTGGAGAGAGCCTCAAAATGCAGGAAGTTTATAAGAGCATCGGCAAGGTGGCGAACTCTAAAGCGACTGTACTTCTTTCCGGCAGTACGGGTACGGGGAAAGGTATGGTTGCCAAAACTATCCATTTTGTCAGTGACCGCTGGCAGAAACCATTCATCCAAGTGAATTGTGGAGCAATACCTGAAGGTTTGTTGGAGAGCGACTTATTTGGGCATGAGAAGGGATCCTTTACGGGTGCGATTAATCAAAAACTGGGTAAATTTGAACTTGCTGAGGGAGGTACGATCTTTCTTGATGAGATAGGGGAGATGAACCTTAATTTACAAGTTAAACTTTTAAGAGTATTGCAGGAGCATGAATACGAAAGGGTTGGGGGCACCCAGACTTATGTGGCTGACGTTCGTGTTATCGCGGCGACCAATCGCGATCTGGAGAAGGAAATTGTCGAAAAGCGTTTCCGGGAGGACCTATACTATCGTCTCAATGTTGTCTCCATTTATCTTCCTCCCTTGTGTGAGCGCGGAGATGACGTTATTTTACTGGCACAATATTTTCTTAATCAGTTTGCCTTGGAAGCACAGCGTGTAGGCGTGGTCTTTTCCCCGGAGGTTATTGATATTTTTCGTCACTATTTGTGGCCTGGCAATGTCCGAGAATTGGGAAATGCCGTTGAACATGCTCTGATCATGAGTAACTCGAAAGTCATTATGCCCGAAAATCTACCTCCTCATTTTATGTCTGAAGAAACGGAGATTTCGCCTAAGGAAAGTTCGGAAGCCTTTCATCCGTTGCGAAGTGTTCTAGCAGATGCAGAAAAAAATCATATTATCAAAGCCCTCAACTGTACGGGTGGTAATCGAGCTCATGCGGCTAAGCTGCTAGAGATCTCTCGTCGCGCATTAATTTATAAGATTCAAGAGCATAAGCTGAACAACTAAGATAAGAGGTTCCACTCGTTAAGAATATACTCTGCGATAAAGGCAAACATAGCGAAAGCTATGGACGCAAAGCTATGGGTCTTCTACTTAGAGTAATGACTGCCAGGCTACCGAAAGATGCTATCTTTGTCGCCATACCCAAAGGAGTATGGCTTTTTTTATACTAACAGAAAGTATAAATTTTTGGCAGATAGCATAAGTGCAACCAGCGGTTTTCGCTTTCGCAAAGCTCGGCGAAAGCCGGGTTTTCTTTATAAAAAAAGGAGGGTTTTATTTTGCGCAGTATTAAGACAGTATTTATTACATTTCTAGGTATGATTCTTGTATTAACACTTAGTGTTCTCACGCTTATTAATTACATTAACACCAGAAACATAATTATGAGTGATCTGAACCAGACAATGACGTTAACCACCCAAGGTGCGGCCAAGGATTTGGGTGCATGGATTAGTATTCAAAAGGGTGAACTGGAAACAATCGCAAATGCTCCGGTAATGTCAATGGGTGATCAGACCGCAATTAAGAACTATTTAAGCACAGAATTGAAACGTCTACCGGATTACAGCACATTTTGGGTATCTGATGAAAAAGGAAGTTGGTACTCACCCGCGGGGACCACAGGAAGCATTAGTGAACGAGACTATTATCAAGAACTGATGAAAACGAGTCAAACCGTTATCTCCGATCCCCTTCTGGGCAAGGCCGATGGTAAAATGGCGTTCGTCATAGCGGTGCCGATTAAGCAAAATGGCAAGATAGTCGCGATCTTGGGCGGAAATGTCAGAATGGATGAATTGTCGCGCAGGACAACGGAGATTAAAGTGGGGAAGACGGGCTATGCATCCTTATATCAAAGCAATGGGATGACAATTGCCCACCTAAACCAAGAACAGGTGATGAAATATAATCCTCTACAAGATTCCAAACTCGATCCAACACTTAAGGCAGGATATCAGAAAATGCTTAAGGGGGAAACCGGTCTTCTTCAAGATAAGCTGAACAGTTCAGATAGTTTGTTAGCTTATGCGCCAATACCTGGTGTGACCTGGGCCCTTTCGGTTAATGCTTCAACAACTGAGTTCCTAGGTCCTTTGGTATCCCTTGCTTATTCCTCAGTTATAACAGCAGTTATTTTGCTCCTGATTGCCTTTCTTGCTTTGGTGGGCTTAACGAATCAGATTACTAAACCGCTTTCTAATTTACAAGCTCAAGCCGAGCGGGTTGCTCAAGGCGATTTGAGTCAAACCGAGATTGATATTAAAGCCAAAAACGAAATTGGTCGTCTGGCTGAAGCACTCCAGACAATGGTCAAAAATCTTCATTCGTTAGTGGGGCATGTTGCCAATTCAGCGGAACACGTTGTGACCTCAGCGGGCCATTTGGCGATTAGCGCTGAACAATCAGCGCAGGCAGGTGACCAGATCGCTATCTCTCTGTCTCAGGTTGCCGTTGGTGCTGAACATCAACTTACGACTATTGATGAAGCTAAGCAAGCTATGTCAGAGATTCAGGACAGCATTCAACATGCGATCAGCAATACGGACAAGGTGGTAGATTTTTCTGAAAAGACGCTGCTTGCAACTCAAACGGGGAGTGATGCGGTGGACAAGGCCATAAACCAGATGAATCGTATTCAAGATGTGGTCATACAGGCGGCTAAGCTCGTTCTCAAACTTGGGGATCGTTCGAACGAGATTGGAAATATTGTGGACGCCATTTCTGGAATTGCCGAACAGACCAATCTTTTAGCCCTTAATGCTGCCATCGAAGCCGCACGTGCCGGAGAACAGGGTCGGGGTTTTGCTGTTGTCGCGGATGAAGTGCGCAAGTTGGCTGAGCAGTCAGCGGAGGCAACAAAACAGATTTCGGTCCTCATCCGGCAAATTCAAGGGGACACGGATCAGGCGGTCCAAGCCATGACAGCAGGGACGAAGGAAGTTGAGACAGGGGCAGAAGTGGTGGAAACCGCGGCGACCAGCTTTAGTGATATTTCAGTATCGGTTAACACGATTTCAGAGCAGATTAAGGACATATACCAGATAGTTCGTCAAGTAGAACGCGACAGTGAGCGTGTTACAACGTCAATTGATCGTTTAAGTAATGTAAGTAAGGATGCGGTTGCACAGGTTCAATCCGTATCTGCTTCGACAGAAGAACAACTGGCGTTTTTTCAGGAAATAGCGCAGGCGAGTCAAGACCTTAATGGGATGGCAGAGAGTTTACAAGGTGCAGTGGCCCAGTTCAAAATTTAACTACGTGCGCAGTTTATTGCACTCCAGAGTGAAATAGTTTCACAGGTTCGGTGAAAAATACAAAAAACCGGTGGGTATTTGGACAGGGCGATTAACGAAAAATGAGGCATTGACAGGCTTTGACGGGTTATTATTCTAAAAACGCCAAAGCTGGCATGAAGTTTGCTATATATTTAGTTTAGGTTAGAGGCTCAGTCCTATTCCAGTCCTAGATTAAATACAAGGAGGAACTTCAAAATGAAAGATGTCGTTATCGTTAGTGCTGTTCGAACACCTATCGGTTCTTTTAATGGGGCACTAAGCCAGGTTACTGCTGCAGATTTAGGTGCAATTGTGATTAAAGAGGCTATCAGCCGTGCCGGGATCGCTCCGACTGACGTTGAAGAAGTGATCATGGGTAATGTCTTATCCGCGGCAAAAGGCCAAAATCCAGCCCGCCAGGCGGCGATGAAAGCCGGGGTTCCCCAAGAGGTTCCATCTTGGACTGTGAGTAAAGTGTGTGGTTCCGGTCTTAAAGCGGTTGTTTGTGCAGCTCAAGCGATTATTTCCGGAGATGCTGAAGTCATTGTCGCGGGTGGTATGGAGAGCATGTCGCAGTCGGTTTATGCTTTACCAAAGGCTCGGACAGGATATCGTATGGGAAACGAAGTTATCGTGGATACGATGATCAATGACGGTTTGACTGACGCTTTTCATAATGTTCACATGGGTATTACCGCTGAAAACATCGCTGAGAAGTTTGGAATTACCCGCAAAGATCAAGATAACTATTCAGTTCGAAGTCAAAACAGGGCAGAAAAAGCGATTAAGTCAGGCGTATTTGTGGAAGAGATTATACCGGTAAGTATTCCCCAACGAAAAGGCGATCCTATTATTGTCGAGCTGGATGAATTTCCTCGTTTTGGTGCGACTTATGAAGGATTAGCTAAACTGCGACCGGCATTTAAGACAGGCGGAACAGTGACGGCAGGAAATGCTTCGGGTATTAATGATGGGGCTGCTGCTGTTGTGGTGATGAGTAAAGAAAAGGCTGAACAACTCGGACTCACTCCACTAGCCGTGATTACCTCTTGGGCTTCGGCAGGGGTTGATCCACTCATCATGGGGACAGGTCCAATTCCCGCTACGCGTAAAGCTCTGCTCAAAGCAAACTTGACTATCGATGATATCGATGTTGTCGAGGCGAACGAAGCTTTTGCTTCGCAAACCTTAGAAGTCAGCAAAGAGCTTGAACTTGAGCAAGAAAAAACCAATATCAACGGTGGAGCTATCGCGTTAGGTCATCCAGTTGGAGCTTCCGGCGCTCGAATCCTAGTTACCTTACTCCATGAGATGAAACGAAGTCAAGCACAACGTGGTTTGGCTACGCTGTGTATTGGTGGTGGACAGGGTATTGCCATGATCGTGGAACGGCAGTAGAAGGTTGGTTAGAATTTTATCTGAAGTATTGGAGGGATGAATTTTGCGGCAAGCCGTAATTGTCAGTGCAGTACGTACGCCTGTCGGCTCGTTTAACGGTGTATTTGCGCAAACTAAAGCAACGGAGTTAGGTGCTATAGCGATACGTGAAGCTATCGTCAGGGCGGGGATAACCCCTGACCAAGTCGAAGAAGTGATTATGGGCAACGTGTTACAAGGCGGGCAAGGGGAAAACCCTGCTCGTCAGGCGGCCATATATGCGGGCATTCCACAGGAGACTCCTGCTTGGACGATGAATAAACTATGTGGTTCTGGGTTAAAAGCGATTATTTGTGCGGCTCAATCCATCTTACTCGGCGACGCTAATATCGTGGTAGCTGGTGGAATGGAGAACATGTCCCTAGCCCCGTATCTTCTGCCCAAAGCACGCAGCGGCTACCGGATGGGGAATGATGTAATTTACGATAGCCTTCTTAAGGACGGCTTGATGGATGCTTTCGATGATATCCACATGGGTGTAACGGCAGAGAATGTGGCCGAACAGTATGGTATCACTCGAGAGGAACAGGATCGTTATTCTGTCCGTAGCCAAAATCGCACTGAACAGGCTATTAAAGAAGGAAAATTCAACGAAGAGATTGTCCCTGTCAGCATCCCCCAACGTAAGGGTGAGCCTATCATTATTAATCAGGATGAGTTTCCACGTTTTGGCGCGACGTATGAATCTCTGTCAAAACTAAAGCCAGCTTTCAAAAAAAAAGGAACGGTTACGGCTGGAAATGCTTCCGGGATTAATGATGGTGCAGCGGCCGTAGTTGTTATGGCCAAAGAGAGGGCTGAAGCTTTAGGACTTGTTCCTTTAGCGACCATCCGATCTTATGCTTCGGCAGGTGTCGATCCGAAAATCATGGGGATTGGACCAATCCCGGCTAGCCGCAAAGCACTAGACAAGGCTGGGTTGACCATAGAAGATATAGATCTAGTAGAGGCTAATGAGGCTTTTGCAGCACAGACTTTAGAAGTGGCTAAGGAACTTAAACTGAACATGGCAAAGACCAATATCAATGGTGGAGCGATTGCCTTGGGGCATCCAATTGGAGCTTCCGGTGCCCGTATTTTGGTAACCCTCCTGCATGAATTAAAACGGCTTAAAGCAAAGCGCGGCTTGGCGACACTTTGTATTGGTGGAGGTCAGGGCATCGCCTTAATCGTCGAGCGCGATTAGAGTGCAGCAAATTCTTAGAAATCCATACTTTAGGGGGAACCCGTCAGGGTTCCCCCTTAGTGTAACCGGCAGAACGGATTAATGAGTCCCATATTCAGGTTCTCATAACTGTACCGAGGAGGGAAAAGTAAGGTGTCAAGCAAAGGTCATATTTTGATAGCAGACGACGAGCAGAGTTTACGCTTGGTGCTTGATACGGTACTGAGTAAAGATGGGTACGAGGTGGATACAGCGGAGAACGGTATTCAAGCATTGGAAATGGTTAAAAGCAGGGAATATGAAACTGTGATTTTAGATATCTGTATGCCTCAAATGGATGGGTTACAGGCTTTTAGCGAAATTCATAAAATTAAACCTAACTTGCCCATCATATTGATGACGACTTATGGGAGCGGGCAGGATGCTGTGGAGGCCATGAAACGTGGGGCCTTCGAATATATCATGAAACCGTTTAACGTGGAACAAGTAAAGTTTTATGTAGCACGGGCTATTCGCATGAAGCGTTTGACCTGTGAAGTGGAACAGCTATTCCAGAAGGTTAAAATCCTTAATCAGAACAAAAAGGAATTCTGAGTGCGCAGATTTATGCACGTGTGGGTAAAGCATTTCACACCTTTCGATGATTTTTCTCTCTAGTGCCCTGACCAGTATAATTCAATAAATTAGTGAAACTCGCTCGGGAAAGGCATTTCCCGAGCGAGTTTATTTATTTGAGTTGTTTTCCAGAGCTGGCACAAAGATTGCTATATATAGATATGAAAGGTGGTGGGACAAGAAATAAAGTAGTAATTCTACATTCATTATTTAAAAACCTATTTTATAAAAGGGGGAATTATACTAATGGCACTGCAATCAAATTTAAGTCATTCGGATGAAAAACCCAATATTATGGAACGCATGGGTGGCGCCCTTGCAGAATGGAGTGAAAAATGGTTCCCTGATGCCTACGTTTTTGCATGCTTCGCTGTTGTCATCGTAACCATTGCCGCACTGGCAATGGGTCGGTCGCCCATGCAAATCGGAGTCGACTTTGGTGCTAACTATTGGAGCTTGGTTCCCTTCACGATGCAGATGGCATTTGTTATTATCTCGGGTTATGTTGTAGCAATGTCCGCACCTGTGCATCGACTCATTGAAAAATTAGCTGAAGTGCCGAAGACCGCAAAAGGAGCTGTAGCCTTTGTCGCGTTTTTCGCCATGGTCGCTTCTCTGCTGAGCTGGGGATTTAGCCTCATCTTTAGTGGGGTCTTAATTAAAGAAGTGAGTAAAAGGGTTAAAGATGTTGACTATCGGGCTATGGGTGCAGCTGGTTATCTCGGATTAGGAAGCATCTGGGCATTGGGTTTATCTTCGTCAGCTGCCTTGCAGATGGCCACTAAGTCATCAATCCCCGCTGCACTCTATAAGATCAGTGGTGTTATTCCTCTGAGCCAAACCATTTTCACGTGGCAAAGCGGAGTTATGGTTATCGTCTTAATTACCCTTTCTGTTACAATCTGCTACTTCTCCGCACCGGATGGCAAACATTCCAAAACCGCAGATTCTGCCGGTATTCAATACGGTGATAATGGAATTATTGTTGGGAAGCCTACACGTCCAGGAGAAAAGCCAGAGTACAGCCCAGTTTTAACAATTATTATTGTTGTTCTTGGTGCACTTTATCTCATTGATGTTATTAGTAAGAAAGGTCCTATTGCCGCACTTGACTTAAACACGTATAACTTATTGTTCCTGTTGTTAGGTATGATTCTTCATAAGAGTCCTCGGGCATTTTTGAATGCTTGTGCCAAAGCTGTCCCGGCTACCGGTTCAGTACTCATCCAATTCCCAATTTATGCAGGTATTTTCGGAATTTTGATGGGATCTGGTCTTAATGAAGTACTGATGAACTTCTTCGTCTCTGTTTCTAATGGACACACGTTTGCACCTATTGTCGGTGTATACTCCGCTATTCTTGGATTCTTACTTCCTTCCGGCGGTGCGAAGTGGGTTGTTGAAGCACCTTATATTCTTTCAGCTGCTCAACAGTTGCATTTTAACATGGGTTGGGTTGTTCAGATTTACAATGCTGCCGAAGCTTTACCTAACTTCATCAATCCATTCTGGATGTTGCCTTTGATGGGTGTTATGGGCGTTAAAGCGCGTGACTTGGCAGGATTCTCGTTCCTACAACTTATCTTCCATGCTCCGGTCGTCCTCATCATGGTATGGCTTCTGGGTTATACCATGCAATATGTACCACCGATCATGATGTAAGTAAAGGTAACTGACTTCAGATGGAGTTTCAAACTCCATCTGAAGTCTTCTGTACAAAAACTGACGCTATGACGCCAGTACGCAATAAGGAGGTTGAAGCTAATGACGGTTATTATCAGTCCAGAAGAAGCTGTGCGTAAAGTTGAAAGTGGAATGACGATTATGGTTGGCGGCTTTATCGGGTGTGGAGCGCCCAGAAAGCTACTTGAAGTCATTCGTTTACAGGGTACAAAAGACTTGACGCTGATTGCGAATGACACAGGAATCCTTGGTGATGAATTGTCACAACTCGTAGTTGACCACTGCCTTAAGAAGGTTATTGCTACCCATATTGGGACAAACAAAGAAACGGGAAATCAAATGAATTCTGGTGAAATGGAAGTTCAACTCGTTCCGCAAGGAACCTTAGCGGAGCAAATTAGGGCCGCCGGTGCCGGTCTGGGCGGAGTTTTAACTCCGACTGGAATTGGGACAGTGATTGAAGAAGGAAAACAAAAGATAGTTGTAGGAGAAAATGAATACCTCTTAGAACTGCCTATAAGTGCTGATATTGCGCTCATCAAAGCGAAGAAGGCCGATAAAGCTGGAAATTTAGTCTATCACGGTTCTGCTCGTAATTTTAATCCTCTCATGGCTACAGCTGGAAAGATAGTGATTGCGCAGGTTGAAGAGATCGTGGAAGTGGGTGAAATTCCAGTTGATGAAGTCATTACGCCTGGAATCTTTGTGGATTACCTGGTGCTAGTACCTCAGGAGGTGGCTAAAGTTGGATAAGCAAGAACGGATGGAATGGTTAGTTAAACGTGTGGCACAGGAATTCAAGAACGGCGACGTGGTTAACTTGGGAATCGGAATGCCGACTAAAGTTGCCGACCACTTACCAGAAGGTGTCAACATTATTCTACAATCTGAAAATGGTTTCTTAGGCGTAGGACCTAGCCCAGACGCAGGGTCGGAAGATCCAGACATCGTCAATGCGGGCGGACAAAATGCAAGCATCCTAACGGGTGGAAGTACGTTTGATAGTTTTACGTCCTTTGGGATTATTAGAGGAGGACATGTTGACGTTACAGTCTTGGGTGCACTTCAGGTCGATCAAGAAGGTAATCTGGCGAACTGGATGATTCCTGGCAAGATGGTTCCGGGTATGGGGGGAGCCATGGATTTAGTCGTTGGAGCACGCCGGGTCATTGTGATGATGGAGCACTGTGCCAAAAACGGAGGGTTGAAGGTATTAAAGAAATGCACCTTACCGTTGACGGCTGCTAAACAAGTCAATTTAATCATTACTGAAATGGGTGTTATCGAAGTGACTCCAAAGGGCCTTGTGCTTAGGGAGATTGCACCGGGACTCACCTTTGAGGATGTTCAGGTAGCTACGGAAGCGACGTTATTATCAGCATAAGTGTATACGAAGGGTATTTTCAGAACGTGTTGCAGGCAGATAAAATATTCTTTGCATAAATGGGCCTTACCTTCGCGGTTGGGCCCTTTTGTATGGTCGACACCACAGCCTATGGCTATGATGCGGTCGGTAACTTAACCTCTGCCACCGACGGCAACGGCCATACCAGCAGTTCCACCTATAACCTAAGGCATGAAACACTCAGCGTCCAACCTACAGCTACAGATCCGGCTACAGCGGCTGCAACCACAGACTCACAGACTCACAGACTACCGCCAGTGCAGGAACTGATTTTACCAAACTGATGAGAGCAGCCGCTCATTCTTTCCATCTGGAGTCCTCAACATCTAATTCCAACACTTACCAACGTTAATTATCAGGAAAACGCAAAATCCCCAAACCCTTGTGGTTTGGGGATTTTCTTTATTCGAAGACTCTGTAAAAATCTCTGGAATTCATAATGTAATAGACAAAAAAATAGATAAGGTCAATTGCCTTCTTTAGTTCTTCAATATACTTACGCTCCCGCATTATTCATTAAAGTAGCAAAGGTTCTATTCTTTAACAATCTTCTGATAGGTAAAATATGAATAAACTATTGGTACAATTATAATTACGGCCACATTAATCATTACACCAATTCCCATTAAATTTGTACCTATCACGTTTAATAATAGATTCATGATACCCCCTATTACCCATAACGGAGCAGCCAGTCGGTGGGTTTTCCTCCATACTTCCTCATTAGCTAAAGTCCAAGGGATTCTGAATCCTACGAAATAGTTGTACTTAAATCGACCCATTACATTTCCAAGTAAAATAAATAGCAATGAAATCATAATTCCAATATAAATAGGTTTATTAACTATAACCCCTGTAGCTAATAGAAGTGTATATACCTCCAGCCCAAGGAAAAAAATAATTAATAGATACTTCAAATATTGATAGGTAGAATCAAATTTGGCATAATTTTTACCTTTGGGATCTATATAAGGAAGTACAAGAAACATTATATACATTCCTAAATTTATCAACGGAAGTGCGAATGCTCCAAATATTTTACTTCCATAACCATCAATTTCTCCGTTTACGTCCCAATGAACAGGTATTTTGTCAGGAAGCGATGGATAAAAATATACTTCCAGTACAAGGCCTAAAATAATGAGAATTAAAATTAGCCAATCTTTCTTTAAAATACTACTTATCTTTTACATCTTCAGACCCTCCTTCATTGATATGTGCTGCATTAAAAAACCATTTAACTACTTCTTGGAATACTGTCGTGTTCAACGAATAATAGATATGTTGACCTTTACGCTCATCTGTTACCAACAAAGCTTGTTTTAATGCATTAAGATGGTGGGAGATGCTTGGCTTAGACATGTCAAAATGTTCAGCAATTTCTCCAGCTGTCAAATCTCGTTCTTTCAGTAATAAAATAATTTCTCGCCTTGTTGGGTCTGCGAGTGCTTTAAATGGTAGTTCAAGCATTGAACGATATTCCTCCTATTAGAAAATTTCTAATGGTACTCATGGCCACAACTATAATTAGATAATTCAACAACTGTCTAATCATATGATTAGATTATACATCTTAGACAGAAAAAAACAATAGTTATTTTAGTACCTAAAGAAGTTTTATCTAAATCCATTGAACACTTTATTTCGGGCTAAAACCGTTGATGTTATTGGGTTATCAATTCTCTAAACGTTAGTTATCAGGAAATGGTAAAATCCCCAAACCCTTGTGGTTTGGGGATTTTACCATTTCCAAGTTCATATAATATTCTCATTTACCTGAACATGCTAGTTCCTAACCAATACCCTATATAGCCTACAGCAACGATACCAACGATGTGGAGTACCCACCAACCTGTTCTAAAAGTCCCCCAAGTTCCTAGATCCATACGGTCTCGAACGTCTTCACCCATAAGTTCACCTGCTTTCAATTATATAAATATATTGTGCACAAAATTATCTGCTTTATTAGCTTCTCTCCCTGATTATTTCGGGCGAAACCAGAAAAGAAGGGATTATCGCTTTTTTTTTGCCTGCCATGCATAATTCCAAGCCTTTTTCCCATATGGTTTTTACAGGACATGAGGGAAGGAGGATGTGCATGAGACAAAAGCGGGACGAGTGGTACCAGCAAGGGAAGCATAAACAGCTGAGAAAACGGATAATTCTTGGCTTGCTAGTTATGGCGCTATTATTAGGTGGCGTGGCATGGAAGCTCTACCCCCATGATCAAAAAAGTTGGAGTTGGACCGTCGGGAATCAGACCATCTTGATCGATGCTGGGCATGGTGGGGTGGATCCTGGCGCAGTTGGTAAAAATAACACTTTGGAAAAAGATATTACCTTGGCTGTCTCCAAACGGTTAAAAGTTCTTGTGCAGCAGGCCGGTGGCAAGGCCATTATGGTACGAGAAGAGGATGTGGATTTAGGGACAGCCCAGGGCTTGCTCAAAAGGAAACGAGAGGATCTTGCCCAACGAATCCAGCTTGCCAATGATATGCAGGCTGATGTCTATTTAAGTATCCATGCTAATAGTTTCCCAAATGAAAAATTAACGGGGGCTCAGGTTTTTTATTATGCGAATTCCGCAGAAGGTAAGCTTCTGGCTCAATGCATTCAAGAGCAGCTTAATTCTTTGACTGGGGGGAAGCGGGTGGCTAAAGGAAATCAAGAGCTATTTATCTTGAAAAAGGCAAATCGGGCGGCTGTAACAATCGAGCTGGGCTTCATGTCCAATGCTGGAGAAGAGCAGAAGTTAAATGACTCGAATTATCAACAGCAACTCGCTGTAGCCGTTTATCAAGGGCTTGCCAATTATTTAGGAAAGTCGCAGAATTCATTGCCTCAATCACCCTGAAAAATGGATTGCTTTTTGAAGCCTGGATTTTACGAAAAGAAGGAAACACTTGCATTGTCCCGAATATCTACAGAATTAGATTTAAGTCAAAGGGGCATTTACGGAAAATGCAGGGAGAATAATCATGAGTTTTTTGCCGATTTTATTATTTACGCTCGGAGTCATAGTTTTGCTTGCGGCTTGGAGACTTGGCAATCCACCGACTACGAGTCCTGAGCTTATAGCTGCGCTGAAAGGAATAGCTGGCGTGAAGCGGGATATCGGGTATATCCGCTCAGAACTGCAGGAAACAGGGACCCGATTGGAGGATCATGAGAGGCGAATTGAAGAACGGAAAACCTTGGGATTAAAAGCTGAAGAGCAGCCTGAGCAGGTAGATCAACTTTGGCAAAGAGGACATGCTTTACTGAAGGCCTTGCAACAGGAGGCCGTACAGGAGGAAGTTATTCCGGATTTAAGCAAGCGTGTCACTTCGGAACAAGCCTTTGAACCGAGGATAGAAGATGATCTAAGATCGGTTCCCCAGGTTCTCTCTGATAAATACCGCGGGGTCATGCAACTTCATGAACAAGGATGGTCAACCTTAGAAATTGCAGGCCACCTTGCGATCAGCCAAGATGCAGTAAATATGGTTTTAAGAACCTATCCTCGAGGTGGACAAAGATGAAAATTTCACGCCAATATCTGCTCGGACTGGGTTCGGGCCTGATTTTGAGTGCTATGTTAGCGTTACTCTTTAACCCGGCTACGGCGAAGAGTCCGAGTACGGCGGGAGCTACTGCAGCTGCAGCGAGTTCACCTGTAGAAACTTTATCCACAGCTACAGCAAGCCCATCCTCACAAACACCTGCATCTTCTGCCCAAGAATCTCAAAGTTCGGAAAAATCAGCACCCGAGAATAATACGACTCAGGCTAAAAAGAGCGTTGTGATTCCCCCGGGTGCGAGTGCAGACAAGATTGCTCAACTTCTTCAAAATGAGGGTTGGATTCAGAACAAAGAAGATTTTTTGGCGATTGCTAAAACCAGAAAACTCGAAAACCGATTTAAAGCGGGTACGTATGAACTCGTACCTGGGCTTTCCATTGACGATATAATTAATCAGCTCATTAAGTAGATTTGACAGGTGGATATCTACTCAGCATAAAGGTGAAACTTTTAAGTGGATATTTACGTATTATTAACGTGATACAGTTAAAAGAAGAAAAGCGGGTAGATGGGAGCGGCTTATGAGATGGATGATCAGGATCTGATTCGACAGGTCCTTTCTGGAAAACATGAATATTATGCGCATCTCGTTGAGCGCTATCAGAAGCCATTAATTTATTTTTTGCGAGGAATTCTGCATGATGACGAGGAGATTCTGGATTGTACCCAAGAAGCCTTCCTCGCAGCTTATCGTAATCTTTGGAAGTATTCTCCGGTGCACACGTTTCGAGCGTGGCTTTATGCTATTGCCAGGAATAAGGCTATTGACCTGTTGAGAAAGAAAAAGAAGGAAGTTCCGGTACCTCTTAATGAGAATTTTGTCGACGATCAGGAGGGTCCGGAAGAAGCATGGCTGGCTAAGGAACGGGCGGCTCAAGTGCAGGAGGTTTTGAACGAGCTTCCAGCACATTACCGACAGGTGCTTTATTTAAGTAAGATATCAACAGGAACTGTCTTATGAAGAGATTAGCTTAGTCCTCAATATACCTGTTAGCTCAGTGAAGACTCATTTACATCGAGGTAAAGAAAAACTGCGTCAGATTATGGAAAGGAGGGGCTGTGATGAACGGAACGGACACTATGTGGACCCAATTATTTCAAGAGAAGCCCATTAATGAAGCTTCCTTAGGGAACTTGAAAACGGGAGTCATGACCCAGGTCCTAGCCAGTCCGATTGATTTCCAAGCCAAGATCCTGGTGGCGCAGCGTCGGAAATGGGGAGTCTTTCTTCTTGTCGTTTTGCTTGCTGCGGGTCTAGGATCTTTTGGTCTGATCTGGTTTGAAGGGGAGTGGCTACTTAGCTTAATCAGTCATGCTCCAGAGTGGTTTCGACAACAGGGGAGGCTGCTTAGCCAACTTATCCTGGGTTTGGAATATCTCTGGCGGCAATATGTCTGGCCCTTCGTGGGGATTGCTTTTGCCTGGGTTCTATTTGATGGAATACGACATAAGATGCAGGTGAAAGAGTAAAGGAGTGGAAAATACAATTAGAAAATCATTCTCGAAATAGAAAGCTCAAGAAGAAAGAACGAGCAAAGAGAAAAGAGATGGGGATGTTCCATGGACGGAATCAAAAAATTCTTCAAGGATCAGGCTCATATTCTCAACCAGGAAGCATGGAATGTAGCTCATGAGATCGGAGAACACCCAGAGTTAGGTTATCAAGAGTATTTTGCGGTTGACGTGCTGACCCAGTTTTTAATCCGTCATGATTTTAAAGTAGAGCGCCCTGTAGCCGGTTTAGAGACAGCCTTCATTGCCCGATTCCAGGGGAAAAAGCCAGGACCAAGAATTGCCTTTTTAGCCGAGTATGATGCCCTGCCCGGAGTGGGTCATGGGTGTGGACATAACTTAATCGGGGCTGCAAGTGCGGGGGCTGGGATAGTCTTAAGTAAAAGTGAAGAATTGATGGGTGAGATTTGGGTTATTGGTACTCCGGCTGAGGAAACGAGTGGGGCAAAAGTAACCCTTGTGGAAAAGGGGATCTTTGATACTGTTGATGCAGCAATGATGTTTCATCCGGGAAGTCAAAATGTCTCCGAAATCACGACTTTAGCTCTCGATGCTTTGGAATTCACCTTCCTTGGACGGTCAGCCCATGCGGCCGCGGCAGTGCAATATGGAGTCAATGCGCTCGATGCTATGATTAATTTTTTCAATCGTATTAATACCCTGAAGAAACAGATTTCAGCGGATGCACGCATCAATGGAATTATTACCGAAGGAGGCACCGCGCCGAATATTATTCCCGAGAAAGCTGTAGCTCGCTTTTATCTAAGGGCACGCAGTCGTATGACCTTAGATGAATTGCGGGAGAAGGTTATCCGTTGTGCCAAAGAAGCGGCGTCCATGGTTTCGGCCCAAGTGACCTGGCGTAAGTTTGAATTTTCTTATGATGATATGTTGACGAATCGGACGATGGCCGAATCCTTTGCCCAGAATCTGCGGGAATTGGGAATTAAGAAAATCGCTTCTCCCCAGATTGCGATGGGCTCAGTCGATATGGGAAATGTAAGTCGGGTGGTTCCGGCCATTCATCCGTATCTCGCCTTGGGAAAAGGGATGGATGTTCCTCATACTCGTGATTTTGCCGAGGCTGTTGTTTCACCGTCCGGCGAGCATTTACTCTTATTGGCTATCGAATCTTTGGCTTTGACTGGCTGGGATGTTTTAAATGATCCCAAACTCCTGCAGAAAATAAAGCGAGAGTTCAATCAAAAAAACTAACATGAGTTACAGGTGCACGTAACAATGAATGGGGCGTACCAGAAAGTTGATTTCTGGTACGCCCCATTTTTACCCTTCGATGCATGCTTTTAAGTCCGGCAGGATAAGGCGACTATAGCTTCTGCCTGCGCTACGCTTGGCACAAGCCAAGTTTTCTTTATCCTACGATGCAAGTCTTTATATTCGGCAGGATAAGGCGACTATAGCTTCTGCCTGCGCTACGCTTGGCACAAGCCAAGTTTTCTTTATCCTACGATGCAAGTCTTTATATTCGGCAGGATAAGGCAACTAAGCCTTCTGCCTGCGCTACGCTTGGCACAAGCTAAGTCTTCTATATCCGCTGGCAGCGGTCTCTAAGATTCCTGATTCGCCTGTTTGAACCGGTGCAACGTGTTCGTGAGTACACCTGAAAAGATGAGCCCGAATGCGATGGCCCCAGCAAGCATCAGGGTTTTGGCTCCGAGTTGAATTCCCTCGGCATAGTTATTTTCCATGAGCTTACGGATTGTGTCATAGGCCAACCCGCCAGGGACTAAAGGGATGATCCCGCTTACACTAAAAAGGGTAGCAGGCATTCTGTGGTAGCGTGCCAAGTATTGGCTCAGAGTTGCAATGCTAAACGCAGAAATTAGGGTCGCTATCACCATATCAACCTGAAAGTAGGCCATCAGGCTGGTATAAATGACCCAGCCGAGCATACCTACTAAGCCACCACTAGCCAAAGAACGGCGGGGAACATTAAATAAAATTCCAAAGGCCATCGTGGCAATGAAACTTGAATAAAAAGTTGCAGCATTCATGAAGTAGCAGCTCCTTTCAATTAGCTAAGCAGGGAGAGCGCAACTGCGATGCCAGTACCTACAGCTAAAGCCGTAAAAAAAGCCTCAGCACCACGGGCCAGACCGGAGACAAGATCTCCGGCCATCAGATCGCGAACTGCATTCGTGATGAGTACCCCAGGAACCAGCGGCATGAGTGAGCCGATGATGACTTTATCAATATGGGAGTTCCAACCCAGATGGTATAAGAAATAGGCGATTATTCCAATAATAAAGGACGCTAGAACTTCTGCAAAAAACTTAACTTCCACCATTTTACTGGCGTTTAGGTAGATCAGATAACCTGCTCCACCAGCGAGAAAGGCGGAACCAAAATCAGCCCAGGAACCACCAAACATCATCGCAAAAAATCCGCTGGCGAAGGCGGCTGCGAGAAGTTGAAGCCAAGTAGAGTATAGGGGGTTGGCTTTTTCTACTTCACGTAGACTTTGGTAAGCTTCGTTGAGGGAGATATCTCCCTCGCTTATTTTACGGGAAATATCATTAACCATGACGATTTTATTCAAATCAATAAGGCGTTCCGAAATACGCAGAAATCTTGTCTGCTCCGCCTCGCGAGTTTCGCCTTGGATGGAAAGAAAGATGCCGGTCGGAGTAACGTAACTGTGAGCTTCATTGAGGGCGCACGCTCGAGCAATCCGGTTCATTGTATCCTCTACTCGGTAGGTTTCCGCGCCGCTCTGAAGCATCACCTTTCCTGCTAACAAGCAGACTTCCATAATATCAGTAATCGGAGCCACCATATTATTCCTCCGTCTCATTTACGTTATTGGTTAACGTTATTCTACCACAAACCGGTGGGGTTAATTGGGGTATGGCAACGATTCGTTCTTTTTGGGGCCACTTTAATCAACATAACAATTTTACGTATTTGTAGTATCGGAATGGTTGATCTGACCAATAGGTACCTTGAATTCTAGCGTTGGTGGGTGGCGGTTGGGATCTAATCCATATTTACCGAATCGATTTACATGAGCAGTAATATAGGGACTGAGATCATAGAGTACTTCTTCATTAAAGGACTTTTTCAATTGCGTGTAATCGTGCAAAACTCGAGTTAAGGCAAAAACATTATAAAAGATTAGACAATTGGATATTAAGTGATTGTATTTGATGAACTTTCGTTGCCGTTCACGGTCGTTTTTCTCCGATTATGCCATCACTACCAAACGATAGCCACTTTGTAAAGGCGTTGAAGGATTCGTTTTTGTTGGTGGCTTCTTGGATTGTTCGCCGTAACTCCTCGTCCGAGAGATATTTCAATAAAAATCCGGTGCGAATAGCTAAACCTAACTCGCGAAATGCTTGATATAAACGATTTTTCCTACTGTAGGTGCCAAGTTTATTTAAAATGGTGGAAGGCGTAATCCGGCCAGCTTTAATCGACATAGCGACCCGCATCATATCCGGGAGATGGGTTTCAATCAAAGCCCAGTCAATATTCGATGAAAACAATTCATCGATATGCGTGTATTTTACGTGTTTGTTTGGACGACGCAGATCAAGGTCTTTCCAATTACGGATTCGAGGCATCAATTCAATCCCTATAAGGTACGACAGCCCGAAAATAGGGGCGCTCTGGGCTTGGGTATCTCCGTGTAGAGTGTCTGGCTGAATGTCAGACTTATTTTTCAACAAAATGTCTAAGATATAAACGCCTTCCCACACCCCACACGGAATAAAATGGCTGAATAAGGCTATATACGTGTCGGATACATGATAGTAGCCGATTCCGCCATATCCACCGTATCGTATATGATACTCTGTAAGCAAATTGTGCTCGTACAAGTCCCATTTGGTTCCGTCGGCAGCGGCCCGTTTGCCAGTGCCCCAGTATTTCGGGAGGATGAATTTATTGTACGAGTTTATGATGTGACGGATAGCCAGTTCTAAGGTTTCCTCCGAAATGTGTCGCTGGTTGATCCAGGCAATTTGCCTACGATCGATGTTTCCCAAAGACCTCGCTGTTTGTGTCGGTCCTAGGTTACATCCATAACTGAACACGGTAGTTAGATAGCGCTCAACTGGATCTTCCAATTTGGCATCGTGGCCGGAGATTGGACCAAAAAATTGAGTCCAGTTCAGCCAGTATTCTGTGTCGGCCAACATATCAAGGATGTTGATTGGCTCCAGGTTTTCACTTATGTACCTTTCTAAATCTTTTAACCCTTCCGGAACTGCTTGTTTTTTTAGAGGAGTGAGCATTGCTTCTCTATTTTCGATACGAACATACTCGTTCTTGGGGAACGAAGCATCCGTGGTATGCGCTGTATTCATCAACTCTGATTGAACTCGTTCAATAAAAGCAGTTTTTTCTACCGGTAAGCCAACTTGTTCACAAAATTCCTCGATACCTTGAGCATACTCTTCCCACGAAATCAATTGCATCCGGTAATCTGCATACTTTTCGCTTCCCTCAATATAGAGATCGCCAGACTTTAGTTCCAACATAATCTGTAAAAACACGCAAACCTCGAAGTATCGGCGATGTATTTTTTCCGGAAATGGCTCGCGCTTATAGTTAGGACTTATCCACCGCCACCACGGATCCGGCACCCATGACAAATCTACCAAAGGAATGGTCGTACAATCGGCTTTCAACTTTCCTCTCTTTTCGATTCGGACAGTCGGAATCCAGTCTGCACGTGAATGTTGATGGGCTTGAAGAAATTCTATAGCCTGCTCCATCACCTTATCTTCACTGGTGGATAGAAGCTTAATAACTTGAAGAATTTTAAATAAAATCGATCTGTGGCTTTTGAAATGGCGCCACAAGAAGGGATAAAAATTATTGCCGGAATAAGCCAAATGAGTCTCACAGTCTTCCAACACGGCATTCCCCTGATCACCGATTACTTTCCCGAGGGCAGCTACTCGATCCTCCGCACTTCCCTCGGTTTGATAAGCTGTCAGCATATCTCGAAGCGTAGCAACCAATTCATCAGTACGTTTTTGCTTCTGTAACTTGTAATTTTCCAATGATTGCTTGCCCTTGTGTTGAATACCCATCAACCGTTTAATTAACATTTCGCCAATATCGTCCATCACCGTGGTAGACTGCACCGCAAGTAGAGATATGGCCAATGCGCAACGTTTTTTCAGCTCCATCTCCAACATCCGGGCGGCATCTAATGTTTTTGCCTCAGCCGCCATTTGCCGCACTTTGGCAATGGGGATTTCTTGTAGTGCTTGAGTTCCAACTTGCTGCGCAGAAAGCCATTCGTGATGGGTCACTAATTCTTTTAAATGTGTTAATGTAGGACTGCTGGGATCTTGTTTGAGTTTATGCCAAGGAGTGTAGGTCGATTGGGAGGAAGTCCTCAGCAAGCAATCAATTGTATCCTTTTCTTCTGTACTCAGTAAATTATTGATTCTTTCATAAAGTTCTCTATAAGCCTTTGCATAAACATGGTCGGCTGCCTTTGCAAGTGTGCTGAATGCCGGCAACTCGTAACGTTCACGAACCAATTTTTCAATAGCTATATTAATTAGGTCAGCTGGATCATCCTTCGTTAAAGCCGATTGCGACATCGCTTCCAACATGAGCTGGTTTGCAGATACATCAAAAAATCGAAAGTTCCTATAATTTCGTATCTTGGAATGATGTCGCTTACAAGTACCTGACAGGCTATACGCCTTCAATTCGCTTGGTGAAATGGATAAGATTCCTACCGATTGAGCAATATGTTCTACAATATTGGTTGGAATATCGGCTATGGAAATAAAATATCCAAGGCGCTGAGAAATTTTGAGCGATACCATCAGTCCAAGTTTTGAAATAGGGCTCCTAGCAAACTGAGATATCCATGCAAGTTCTGCAGCAGTTGGAGTATAAACTTCATCAAGTTCCTTTTTCGAACAATTGCTTCTTAACCGGGGATAAGCAGTTTCCTGAATGCTTACCAATTTGATGCTTCCTTTCTAATGTGAACTATAAAAATCAGAATCACTATTTTTTCGAACTGGTACTTGGCTGTTTGTGCCCATCCCGTCAAAAAGGTAAAATCAGCCTAAGTTGTCGTCACCCTCCTGTTGGCTTAAAGGGAGCATCTGTGTCACAAGTGCAAAGTAACTGTCAATATACGAATAAATGTCCTTACGGATCCTTACGGAATTGGCTTATTGACATAGCTGAGGATGTTCAATCTGCATAGACAACCCTTCCGATTTACTGATTTTCTAAATAGCGATAAATCGTCGTGCGAGACACGCCCCACTTTTCCGCAACATCTTTAATCGGTGTACCACTTTCAATTAAAGCTTTCATCATTTCAATATCTTTTGGTCCATACTTCTCCGGGCGCCCACCTAGACGCCCACGCGCTTTTGCAGCTGCTCGTCCTGCAGCCGAGCGTTCCTCAATCAGATTACGTTCAAATTCTGCAAACGCTGCGAATAAGTGAAACATTAATTGCCCCGTTGCATTGCTTTTGTCCATTGTTAGGTTTTCTTGCAGACTATGAAAGCCAATACCTCGTTCATTTAAGCTGTTCACAATTTGAATCAAATCTTGCATGTTGCGTCCTAGTCGGTCCAATCGCCAAACGACAATTGTATCGCCTTCACGTACATACTGAAGTGCTTCCTCTAAACCGGGCCTTTGTTTTTTTGTTCCACTCATTTTATCGTGAAAAATTTTCGTACAACCATATTGCGTTAATGCATCTGTTTGCAAATCCAAATTTTGTAATCCTGTCGACACTCGTGCATATCCAATTAACACCAAAATCACTCTTTTCTCGTTTTGCTCTGATTTCATTGTAACATAAGATGAAAATAGATTGGTTATTGAACACGGAATAATGAACAGAGTTTTATTACATCTGAGGCGATAAAAAACGCCCCTTTCAAATCAAAAAGAAGCGTGTTCAATAAGGGACGAGTTTTGGAACAAATAGTAATCAATTAGAATTTTAAAAATTCTAATGATTCTATTTTTATATTATGGTAGCATTCGAAATGCAGAGTAAATATTAATACAGAAAGGAAAAAAATATGAATATTAAGTTCGAAACTCTTCCAAAATATCGCATCGCATACGTGCGACAAATGGGTCCATACTGTCCTGCCAACGTTCAAACAATGCAAAAATTAAAGAAAGTTTCAGCTCGCAAAGGTATAATATGTTATCGAGGTCGAGAACCCACATAGGAAGCGGTTATTACATTTTAATCTAAAGAGTTTTTGAGGCTTAGCTGTCAAACGGGAGTCTAATATTGACTGGCCTCACCTCTAGGTCCTAAAAAGCAGATTTGTATATTTAATTGAACAAGACAGGTTCATTTCTAAGTACGATAAATACGATGATGATAACAGCATCAACTCACCGACTAAATACTTTTCCATTATTTATCATTAAATACTATTTCACTTGAAGACAAGACGATCTGGGTTTATTAAATAAAGAATTGAATTATTGACTGCGGCCAAAACGCTTCCTACCAGGGCATCTGGAAAATCTTCGCCGGAAACAACAATATTTAAAGTTTCAGCCGATGGGAAAGCGTCAATTACCATGCGGTTTGTAGCATAGCGGTCTATTCCCGCTAAACGTACTGGTCCGGGCAATTGTTTTAAGGCAACATCGGAAACAACTGCGTTTCCCCCAACCACAAGGGTATCCGTAACCCATAAGGTGTTGAGCGCATTCAGAGTTTCTGTAGGAACCGAATCATCATTATCTGTTAACAGAATGGGCTCTCCTCGTTCGGCTGCAACAGATGAAATTGATAGGGCATCCGGAAAATTCTCTCCACTAACTATAACCGCCCTACCTATTGTTCCTAAAGTTTGTGCTATTTGCGCAGCTGTGGCATATCGATTTGCTCCAGCTAAACGATAGACAGAGGTTATCCGAGATAAATCTGATTCTATTCCAGAAGAAATGGCTCCTGTTCCACCAAGTAAATAAATAGACTTAGGGGAAAGATGCTGAATTTCTGCTTTAACTCTCGGATCCAAAGAATCAGGATAGGTCAATAAAATTGGCGCTGAGTATTTATAAGCGAGGGGAACTCCGGCTAATGCATCCGAATAATCATCAGCTCGCGCTAAAATCACAGTGTCAGATCCCGTGGGATAAGCGGAATCTGCTACTTGAATGGCAGTCGCAATCCGGTCATCCCCTTTTAAATTAAGAGACGTGGGCAAGGGCATCTGTCCGATACGGAAAATACCTTGTTCAAAGATGCCAACCTTAAGCAAGTTTCCGGTAAATCCTCCAGCCACGCGTATCCAACGAGAACCGTCCCAGCGGAAAAGATAGTTAGCGAGTGTTGATTGATTCGTGACTGGGATAGACAAAGAAAGTATTTTATGAGGTGTTTCCGATGTGCTCCAGGAAACAAGCACCGCTGCTGATCCAGGAATAATCCCGGTTGGAAACGGAGCTGGTACTTCAACACGTTGTAGGTTTACTGTATTGGTACCGTTCCAAGTCAAAGGAGAGACCAATAAAGATTCTCCGCTCGAAGTATCTTTAATAATACCACCGGCAAAATCAATTGTATCAGGGGCAGTTATGGTTTGTAGATCTGCAATTTTTACAGCTCTATAAGCATTAGGTAAACCAAATCCGAATTGGGGAGAACACCCGGATACATCGAGTCTCTGAGCGGATTGTTTAATATTTGATGCAACTTGCTGTGCAGACCAGTCAGGGTGAGCACTCCAGATCAGAGCCGCCACTCCACATACAAACGGAGACGCCATAGATGTACCATCGCTAAGAACAAGTTGTTGCTTTAAACCGGAAATTCCAGCTAAATCTGTTGAAATACGCGTTCCTGGAGCAATAAGATCGAGATAGGATCCAGTATTAGAAAAAGGAGCTATTTTATTATCTTCAGTCATTGCCCCAACGGATACGACTCCAGGTAAAGATGCTGGATACAAAATATTCGATTCTTCTCCATCTAAGTGATTACCTGCCGCGGCTACTATAAGACAACCTTTATCTTGAGCATATTTAACTGCTTCTTGTAACTGAGTATCTAATGTAGCAGTCCCCATACTTAAGTTAATGATTTTGGCTCCATTATCCGCTGCCCACCGAATTCCTGCACCTACACTTTGAAAATCGCCGCCACCATAACTGTCAAATACCTCCACCGGCAGAATCTTTGCTCCAGGAGCGACTCCCATAAGCCCAAGTCCCTGCCCATTTCCAGCAATGATACTTGCTACTTCTGTTCCGTGTCCATTAAGATCATTAGTATTTAAAAAGCCTGTCCCTCCGGTAATAACATTATAACCAGGGATGATATTTCCCTTGAGATCACCGATACTTGCATCCACACCAGTATCAATAACGGCAACTGTGATACCATTGCCGTTAATGCCCATTGACCAGACTTCTGGAGCTTGAATTGCCTGTAGCCCCCACTCTGCTGAGAACACACTACTTATGGTTATTGGAGAAGCAGTAGCATTTCGTATAGGAAATACCAATATTGTTAGAACCATGACAAAAATGATTAAACGATTTCTCATTGGTAACATTACCCTCCAAAATTCAGATTTGAACCCTATCAACAATATTTAAGCTAAGAGACAACTCTAAGTCACATGATAAAAATAAAATCCTTTTAAATAGACATTTTTTTCTACATATTTTTTAATGGGTAATATTGAAATTTAACCATTGAGGCGGTAACTACCCTAAAGCTAATTGATGAATTTTAGTGAATATTTTCATTAAAATATTATCAGAATCCCATTTGAAATGGAGGATTGATTGTTGTTTCTATATTGTTTAATATTTTACTGCTCCTCGCCAATCTTAATTTTTTATATGACATTTACTTACAAAACGGTTGCTGAGGATATGGCCCCACCGTATATATGATTTTCCCCATTGCTATTAACGCCGTAAAATATAAGTCTTTCCAAATATGTTGCGATGTGATATAGTTTATATGCGATATGTCACGTAGATATGTATCACATATAGATTTAAATTCTAGCAAGGAGTGTGAAATGTGGATAGAGTGTTAAAAGCCTTCTTACCTATGACTGAGACCGCCTATTATATATTGCTATCTTTAGCCCAACCAAGACACGGTTACGGAATAATACTTCATGTTGCGGAAATAACCAATGAAAGAATTAAGCTGGGCTCCGGAACTGTGTATGGAACGCTCACTAAACTCCAGAATAAAGGGGCGATTTCTATTTATTCTGATGAGGAAAGACGCACCGTTTATGAAATAACGAATATTGGGAAGCAGCTAATTCTTGCCGAGATAGATAGGATCAAGGAAATACATACTAATGCTTTAAGATTTGAGGGGGATTTTCATGATTAAGAAGGTAATTAGACCATTTTGGAGCCTTGATGTTATGAAGACTGAGACGTGGTTAAGTGAAATGGCAAGCAGCGGGTATCGTTTAAATAAAGTAAACTTTATGACGAGAGAATTCATCTTTGAAGATGATAAACAAAGAACGGTCCAATACAGAATTGTCCGGCAGAAGGTTGATTTGAGTGCTGCTTCACAATCATTAATTAATAGTCAATGGTACAGTGTTTTCACAAAAGGCAAATGGAGTATTTTAGCGAATGAAAATGAGGCACCCGACCTCAAAATATTTCCTTCTAGAGAAAGTATATTAAAGAGAAATCTTATTATTAAATACTCTATTGGAATACTTTTAGCGCTTATGTCTTTTGCACAGATACAATCAATATTTTTATTTACTGCAATATTATCTCCTGATTCCTACTCGTTTTTAAGTCCATGGTTTATTATAAGCAGATTATTAGTTGCGTCCTCGTTGTTATATATAATTTTAAGGGTTAACCAATCCGATACAAAACTCCGTATGGTAAATAGCTCTGATTTAACACTTCCTAAAAGTACTATTTTAGATGGTAAGACCGAAAGAGCCTTACGAAATGAGGGGAAACTTCTAAAGAAGGTCAAATTAGCCTGGATGTATGCTCCTGATAAACTTGAAGAATGGCTTGAAGATATGGAAATGAAAGGCTATAACCTAGTTAGAGTGAGTTGGTCAGGAAATACTTTCTATTTTACAAAGGGTGAACCACGATCCATTAAATATTGTACAGATTATCAAGAACTTGTAAATGACAGCTATTTTGAAATCCATAAGTCTGACGGTTGGAACATGATATTTACTAGTAAACAAGCTTTAACAATAAAAAAATACACACTATGGCGAAAAGAATATACCGATGAAGAACCGGAGCTATATTCAGACAATAACCATATATTAAACCACGCAAGAAACCAATGTGTGCTATATTGCATTCTATATGTTCCAATAATAGTTCTATATATTTCCATACTAGAGCTTAATTTAAGAATATTATCATTGGGTAAGGCACCCTCTTGGCCAATGATAATAATGCTTTCAGTGCTCGTCATTGGACTTGGATACTTCACTTTACAATCTTTAGGATTCTATCTAAGAACTAGAAAGAAGATTAATAATTAATACGGATATTTCATCCCGTTCTCTTAAAAATGATATAAGCCAAAGTTATTGATATTGGTTAGTGTCAACGCGATAATGCATATCCTCAACCTAAAATTTATTGATGCTATCTCGCATAAACATTGTAAATTTCAGCCCATGTTGGAGTGCCGAAACAATCCACTACACATCCTGTGCCCCTATCGCCTCCTAAAGTAGCCTGAGTACCCCAATACCCAATTGTGGCTGCAGAAACAGCACCTACAAAAGCCGCTCCTCCTACTGTGAAAAAGCCAGCTACAGCAGCTCCTCCAGCCATTATATAAGCATTTGCTGATAATTCATCGCCCATAATATGAGCATTATAAGCATCCATAAAAATGCTAAACCCATACCAATAGTACTCGTAAGTTCCAGTTGCCGAATACATGGTTTGGATATCTTTTTTTACCTTATCAATTTTATGAGTAGTTGGATCTTTATATAGAACTCCTGCTTCTATTTCTTTGTTTATTCCATTCATTCCTGCTTCAATACTCTTCAACAACGTTGCATCAACTTTTTTGCTTGCCCCATCTTTAATGTATGAGGTTCCATTTTTATTTGATCCCAAGAAATTTTGCTCTATCAGCTGGATAGCTTGTCCAGGATCAGTTATCATTGTAGTACTTTTATCTGCCTGTGTAACCACTGGTGCCACTTCTTGAGTGGCTGCTAACACCGGGAACGCTGATGTTATTGTAATTAAGAATACGGCTACCAAGATAGTAAATAAAGATCTTTTCTTTTTCATTATTTTGCCTCCAATTTTTTATTTAATTTCCATGATATGTAATAAATTAAATATATCTATCCTTCCTCCTTTATTTTTTTCTGCCATATCATGGGACTCCAATTACAATAATTCCACTTTTGTGAAATAATTCCTGCCATTTACATTATTAATGGTTTTGCGATTATTTTAGACAATATTCTGGCTTTATGAATTAACTTGACTTGATAAGTAATAGTTGCGTCCTAAAACGAACACTATGTAAAGTAGCTAAACGTCCGAATCCTCAAAAACAGCCAAATTTGGCCATGAGCGTCGATTTGGTTGTTTTCAATTTCTTTATTTTTTATCCTTCAGATGCGTTTTACCTAAAAAGATCAAAGTCGGTTTTTCTCTTGTTTACATTGATTTCTGTAACGTCTGTTTTAGTTTTCAAGCTCTGATCCGTGGCTGGGGGACAAACTTGATATAAGTCTTTGGGGTCCTCGTCGCCATCTAATTTAAAAGTTGAATCACCTAGGATTTTTCTTGCTTGATTGAGTATTCCATAAAATCACACCTTCCCTTCTACCCTGTCAAACGAAGATAACGTCATGGTCGATACCAGGACATAACTATTTATCAGAGATAGAATTTCTCGTATTTGTCTTTTGTAGTGGTCGTGGGCATATCGGTCTTTGCTCGGGTGGATCGTGGCGCAGTACGTTTTAATGCTGACTTTTTTTCGGTTTTTGGTCTGTTGGCCAGCTCTCTGTTGATGACTTCATTCTCCAGGGCTTTTTGTAACCATGCGACTGGATTTTTTATATCTGGCTCAGAATCCATTTTTCCTAGTGCGGCTGCTAGGTCAAATTTGGGTATTTTTGCACAACCCGCAGAAAAGGTATATTAACCTCTGCACTAACATTCCGATTTAAGTAAACAATTTGGATCGTTGTCTTCACTTATTTTACCTTTTCGCGGCGTTGGGCAAAAATATACTATTAGTGGTCCCAAAAAGAAAGAATCGTTGCCATACCCCTAATTAATGCGAAAATGTTTTAGCGAAAGAGTTGAATGTTTATGCGTATAAATGTATAATTATAAGAACATAGTAAGGTGAACTTCTGCACAAAGGGGTTGAAAGTTTTGAAGGTTGGAATTTTAGGAGCAACAGGGTATACAGGCCAGGAGTTGGTACGACTTTTACAGCAACATCCTGAGGTACAGATCGCTTTTCTAGGCTCTTCCAGTTCAGCTGGTGCAACCTATGAAGAGATGTTTCCTCAGTTTACGGGGAAACAGTTAGGAAAATTAGAAGATGAGCAGGTTCCCGATGTCGAGGTTTTGTTTTGCGCACTTCCCCATGGGTTAACCGCAGCCCGAACAGCGGAGTGGCTAAAGCGTGGAATTAAAGTTATTGATTTAGGTGCAGACTTTCGGCTTAAAGATCCGGAAGTTTATCACATGTGGTATAAACTCGAGCATCCTGCCCCTGAGCTGATTCCGGAAGCGGTCTATGGAATTCCAGAACTCTATCGGAAAGAGATTCGAGGGAAGTCGCTTGTCGCGAATCCCGGATGCTTCCCCACAGCCTCGATTTTAGGCTTAGCCCCGCTTCTAAAGAAGAATTTCCTCGCCTTGAATTCCATTATTATTGATGCGAAATCCGGAGTCTCTGGGGCTGGACGGGGAGCTTCTTTAAGAACGCATTTTAGTGAAGTAAATGAGAATTTCAAAGCCTACGGGGTTGCTGAACATCGTCATACTCCTGAAATTGAGCAACAGCTGTCCCTTGCGGCTGGGCATTCGTTCAAGGTGAGTTTTACGCCGCATTTGGTGCCAATGATTCGGGGAATTTTGGCGACAATTTATGCGCAAGTCGAGGACGGGATTTCGGAGAGCACCCTTCGTGCGTGTTGGGAAGAGGCGTACCAAGAAGAGGAGTTTGTGCATATCCTTCCTGAGGGCATTTGGCCGCAAACGAAGTTTGCCTTAGGCAGCAATCACGTCTTTTTACAACTCAAATTGGATGAACGTACGGGACGGGTCATTATCGTGAGCGTTATTGATAATCTCGTGAAAGGGGCTGCCGGGCAAGCCATTCAAAATATGAATCTTGTATTGGGCTTGCCGGAGAATATGGGCTTAGAGGGCCGAGGATTATGGCCGTAAAGCGTCGGTGCCAGACTAAGAAACAAAGTAAGGTAAAACAGGGGATGAAGTAGATGTGTGGAGAGTTAAATAGACCATGGACTTGGATTGAAGGCGGAGTAGGGGCACCCCAAGGATTTCAAGCGACCGGAGTGAAGGCAGAAATTAAATATCAAGATAAATATGATGTTGCCCTAATTTATTCAAGTGTGCCAGCTCAAGCTGCTGGGGTTTTTACGCGGAATCAAGTGAAGGCTCATCCGTTAGTGCTTACTCAAAAGTATTTAGAAGACGGTGTAGCGCAAGCCATCGTGGCTAATAGCGGAAATGCGAATGCGTGTGTCGGGGAGGCAGGAGACCAAGCAGCTTTGGAAATGGCGAGGACAACTGCTTCAACACTCGGCTTAAAGATCGAAGATGTATTAGTGGCCTCGACTGGGGTCATTGGTGTTGAAATGCCAGTGGAACGCTTGGCGCATGGAATTGAAGAAGCCGCCCAGATCTTAACGAGCAGCGAGACGCCAACTTGGACGCCTCAGGAGAGGATCGAGAATGCGCATCAAGCGGCACTAGCGATTATGACTACAGATACAAAGGTTAAGGAACTCGCTTGTGAATTGCCCTGTCATGAAGGGGTGATCCGCCTCGGCGGAATAGCCAAGGGCTCAGGTATGATTCATCCCAATATGGGAACAATGCTTGGGTTTATCACGACGGATGCGAAGCTTCCAGCAGCTCAGTTACAAGGACTGCTGCGGCAGGCTGTAGATCAGAGTTTTAATATGGTTACGGTAGATGGAGATACGAGCACTAATGATATGGTTTTATTCCTGGCGAATGGCGAGTCTGGTATTACTCCGGTAGAGGAGGAATGGCTTGCTTTTCAAGAAATGGTGAATTCGTTTTGTATTCGTTTAGCTCAAGAGATTGCACGGGATGGGGAAGGCGCCACCAAGTTTCTTGAGGTTCAAGTGACCGGAGCAAAGTCGTTAGAGGATGCTCGCAAGCTCGCGAAATCGATCTGCGGATCGAGTTTGGTTAAAACCGCGATGTATGGCGAAGATGCAAACTGGGGGAGGATCCTTGCTGCGGCAGGTTATGCAGGTGCAGAATTTAATCCTTCCCAGGCGGCCATCTATTTAGGAGAGTGTTTGGTCGCTCAGAATGGGCAAGGAGTTCACTTTTCTGAGGAAGTTGCGAAAGGGGTTCTTTCGCAAAAAGAGATTAAGATTTTACTTCAGCTCAAGGATGGAGAAGCCCAAGCGACGGCCTGGGGCTGTGACTTAACCCATGAATATGTGACGATTAACGGGGATTATCGGACCTAAATTCATGGCTGTATATTTTATCAGCAGATAAATAGTGGGTCGTGTAGCTTCTCGCACATCCGTTCACTCAACGCTTCAGGGCTGGCTCTCTAGTTTCCGTGGGAGCTTAGCCAAACCTCAGGGTAATACCAGGAGTGAACCAAGTGGCACGCTACCCCACGGAAACTTAGTTCGCCTTAACGCCCTTTCACGAAATCGTTCACTTCTGTGCAAGAAGCTACGCTTATGGGCCTCTTAGATTTTACAGTATGAAAGCTATAAAGACAGGCGAAACGATTTGGCAAGCGAAGACTTAAAGCATAGGGGCGTAGTGAACGCAGGCAGCGGAGCGTGAAGCCGAGCTGTGGTTTAGCAAGACAGGTTCGAATCACGAATCTCGAACCTTGAATTAGGAGATGACAGGGATGACACCGTTGGACTATGGCATTGATAAAGCAAGGATATTGATTGAGGCTTTGCCTTATATCCAAAAATTCGCGGGTAAAACCATGGTAATTAAGTATGGTGGTCATGCGATGCTGGATCAGGACTTAAAGAAGTCCGTGATGCTGGATGTACTTCTGCTGCATTCGGTAGGAATTCGCCCGGTTTTAGTGCATGGTGGGGGACCGGAAATCAGCACCATGTTGAAAAAAGTGGGTAAGGAAAGCCATTTTATCCGTGGATTACGGGTGACTGATGCGGAAACCATGGAAATCGCAGCTATGGTTTTAGTGGGCAAGCTGAATACAGAAATAGTATCTTTGCTTAATCATTTCGGAGGTCGGGCGGTCGGATTATCGGGCAAGGATGCCCAACTTTTGCAAGCGGTCAAAAAACCGCTTAAGGTGCAAAATCCACAGGGAGAATACGAAGATATAGACTTGGGATTTGTTGGGGAAATCGAACACGTATCTCCTGGGATTGTTAAATCATTGCTCGATCAAGGATATATCCCCGTAATTTCTCCTCTTGCTGGGGGAGAAGATGGAGAAAGTTATAATATCAATGCCGATACGGCAGCCGGAAAAATAGCCGAATCGTTAGAGGCCGATAAATTCCTTTTACTCACAGATGTCCGTGGGGTCTTGAAGGATGTTAATAATCCCGAATCGCTGATTTCTGTGATACAGAAGGAGGAGGCTCCGGGGTTGATCGCGACGGGAATTCTCAATGGTGGCATGATTCCTAAGGTCGAGTGTGCCTTAGAAGCTCTTAACGGTGGAGTAGGAAGCGTGCATATTCTTGATGGACGGTTAGCACATGCGATTTTACTTGAGGTGTTTACCGATTGCGGAATTGGCACGATGATCGTTTGAGAAGCAAACATGGCGTGAATTATTCGCTTTGGTGGGGGCGGGCATCCCGTGCCATCCCTCATTCTAGGCGCTGCGTAGACCGAACTAGGGCTTAACCTTCCGTTCCAGAGGGCACCTGCCAAACGCCGCGTCCATGCGGCGACTGGCAGCTTCGCACATCCGTGTGCTCAGACCCTCTTCCACTACAGGTCTTCGCCAAGTTCGGTGGCTACTCGCTTTAAGTCTTTCGGTCTTGTCACGGGATGCCCTGTTATCCTGAATTTGAAAGGGCCATTTCACGCCATGCTTGTACTTTAGTGGTAAGAGTAGAAGCGGAAGGAAAATAAGAAGGAGGAAGAAATCATGAGTACGAAAACTGAACAGTTGATCCAGGAAGGTCAAGCCGTGGTGATGAACACGTATGGTCGTCTGCCGATGGCGTTGGTAAAAGGCGAAGGATCCTGGGTTTGGGATAGGGAAGGAAATAAATATTTGGATTTTGTGAGCGGGATAGCGGTTAATTCGCTAGGGTATAAGCATCCTGCGGTTGTACAAGCGATTCAAAAGCAGGCGGAAGAGATTCTGCATACCTCAAATTTGTATTGGATTCCAAATCAGATTGCGCTTGCGAAACTACTCGTCGAGCACTCATTTGCAGATAAAGTGTTTTTTTGCAATAGTGGGGCGGAAGCGAATGAAGCCGCGATTAAGCTAGCGCGTAAATATGCGAAGCTTCATTTTGGTCCTGAAAAATACGAAATCATATCCCTCAAGAACTCATTCCATGGCCGGACGCTGGCAGCTTTGACGGCGACAGGACAAACTAAGTATCAAGCAGGGTATGAGCCTTTGCCTGAAGGATTTTCCTATACGGAGCTGAACAATATTGACGATCTCACGAAGAAGATCAGTGATAAAACAGCGGCCGTGATTATTGAACCGATTCAAGGCGAGGGTGGAATCATCCCAGCAGAACCGGAATTTTTGAAAGCAGCCCGCAAGCTCTGTGATGAGAAAGGAGCGGTTTTGATTTTTGATGAAGTGCAGACAGGCGTCGGTCGGACCGGTAAGCTCTTTGCTTATGAATGGAGTGGGGTGGAACCCGATATTATGACCCTTGCTAAGGCCTTAGGTGGAGGAGTCCCGATCGGGGCAATGCTGGCAAAGGATTCCGTGGCAGCCGCGTTTAAACCCGGAGATCATGCTTCGACTTTCGGAGGAAATCCTTTAGCCACAGCAGCAGGGTGTGCCGTCTTGAACGTGATGCTTGAAGAAGGGTTCCTGGAAGGAGTTCAGGAGCGTGCTGAGTATTTTAAAGGAGAATTACAGAAGTTAGCGGATAGATATCAAACGGGAGAAGCGGTACGGGGTGCAGGATTTCTTCTGGGCTGGCCAGTTTCGAAGTTAGGTTCAGAACTTGTTAATACCTGTCGTGAAAAAGGGTTGCTCATTAATTTTGCGGGTGGGAAAGCACTTCGATTTGTGCCGCCGCTTAATGTGAGCTTTGAAGAAATCGATTACGCGGTAAAGATCCTCGACGAAGTATTTGCATCCCTGTGGAATGCTTGATCGGGGCACTGCTATAGTAAGATGTATTTAACAAAGGAAGATTCACGAAATACGTTTGAAAGTTTTTGGGTAGCTAACCCCAGGGAGGAATAGAGATGCAGGCAGCTTTGGTTCTTGAAACCGGACGAATCTTTCTCGGTGAGTCTTTTGGAGCAAACGGGGAAGCCTGGGGAGAGGTTGTTTTTAATACGGGCATGACTGGGTATCAGGAAGTGCTCACCGATCCCTCTTACGCGGGTCAAATGGTTTGTATGACCTATCCGCTAATTGGAAACTACGGGATCAACGATAGCGATTATCAGTCGAAGAAAATTCAGGTTCAAGGATTTATTGTTAAAGAGGCGGCGCGTAACCCTAACCATTGGCAGTCAGAGGGAAATCTTGCTCAGGCTCTAGAACAAGAAGGAATTGTAGGGATTAAAGGGATTGATACCCGAGCCCTGACCCGCCTTATCCGGGAACATGGGGTTCTCCGAGGAGTGATTACGACGGAGCTGGATCATCTGGAAGAACTGCCAGCACGTCTTCGAGATTGGAAAGTGCCTTCAGAGGTTGTAGCACAGGTCAGTACTCAAGAGGTCTATACACTTAGTCCTTCATGGGAAAAGGATGCTTTAGTTAATAATTCTAGCGGTTCCGAACCTTTTCACGTCGTAGTCCTGGATTTTGGAATCAAGGCCAGTATTCTACGAGCGATGCAGAAGAAAGGGTTCGCGTTGACCGTTGTCCCATATTCCACCCCAGCTGAGGAAATTGAATCCTATCAGTCGGACGGTGTCTTTCTATCCAATGGCCCGGGAGATCCTAAGGTCGTAACTACTGGGATTAAAACCATCGCTAAACTGGTGGGGCAGCTTCCCATTTTCGGAATCTGCTTGGGTCATCAGCTTTTGACCCTAGCTTTAGGTGGAGATACCTATAAACTGAAATATGGGCATCGCGGCGGGAATCAACCTGTCCAAGATTTGAAAACGGAGAAAGTTACGATTACGTCTCAGAATCATGGTTACGCAGTTGCGGAAGCGAGTTTGCCAGGAACCTCGCTTGAGGTTACCCACCGGAATTTGAATGACCAGACCGTTGAAGGGATGAAGCATAAGAGTCTGCCCGTTTTTTCCGTTCAATATCACCCGGAGGCGGGGCCGGGCCCCAATGATTCACTTTACTTGTTTGATCAATTTGCAGAATTAATGGCAGAAAGAAGGGCTCAACATGCCTCTTAATCCGGCTTGGAAAAAAGTACTTGTTATTGGTTCCGGGCCGATTGTGATCGGGCAGGCGGCAGAATTTGACTATGCCGGGACACAAGCATGTAAAGCCTTGCATGAAGTAGGGCTTGAGGTTGTACTGGTCAACAGCAATCCAGCCACGATTATGACGGATGTGCAAATGGCGGACAAGATTTACTTGGAGCCGTTGCTCCCTGAACGTTTGGAAGTGATCCTGGCTAAGGAAAGGCCAGATGCGATCCTCCCAACTTTGGGTGGGCAGACCGGTCTGAATCTCGCGATGGAACTCGAAAAGCAGGGAATTCTTGAACGTTACGGTGTCGCGCTGATTGGGTGCAACGCCGAGACAATTTATAAAGCAGAGGACCGGGAAGCCTTTAAAAAGACGATGTTAGAGATTGGTGAACCTGTCGCCGAGAGTGCGATCGTGATGGCCCTTGAGGAAGGGCTAGCGTTCATAAAATGCGTTGGCTATCCAGTCATTATCCGCCCCGCCTATACGTTGGGAGGAACAGGTGGAGGAATAGCCAAGAACGAGCGCCAGCTCCAGGAGATTTTGCAACTCGGTCTACAAGCCAGCCCCATTCATCAATGTTTACTGGAACGTAGCGTGGCAGGTTGGAAAGAGATAGAATATGAAGTCATGCGCGACGGAGCGGATAATTGTATCACGGTCTGTAATATGGAAAATATCGATCCCGTCGGGATCCATACAGGGGATAGTATTGTCGTTGCTCCCTCCCAGACACTATCGGATGTCGAGTATCAAATGCTCCGGGCATCTTCTTTGAAAATTATTCGTACTTTAGGGGTGAATGGGGGGTGTAATGTTCAATATGCCCTCAATCCCTTAAGCCGTGAATATGTTGTAATCGAAGTGAATCCACGGGTAAGCCGTTCAAGTGCTCTCGCTTCCAAGGCAACAGGGTATCCAATTGCTAAAATGGCAGCGCTTCTCGCCGTGGGCTTCACCTTGCCAGAATTACAAAATCCTGTAACCAGACACACGAGCGCCTGTTTCGAGCCCGCTCTGGATTATGTCGTGGTTAAATTCCCGCGTTGGCCTTTTGATAAGTTCCCCGCGGCGGATAATCGCTTAGGGACACAGATGAAAGCCACCGGTGAGGTCATGGCCCTCGAAAGAACTCTCGAGGGAGCCTGGCTTAAGGCCATACGTTCCCTGGAGATTGGGGCAATTGGACTTCGAATTTCAGATGCAGCCCGTTGGACGGAAATTGAGATCGAAGATAAGTTATCCGAAGCCGATCATGAGCGCTTTTTTGCAGTGGCTGAAGCCTTTCGCAGGGATTGGACCATACTTGAAGTGCAAATGCTAACCAAGATCGATCCTTTTTTCCTTCATAAAATTAAAGATCTCGTGGCCTTAGAACAACGTTTAAGCCAGGAACCTTTAACACCTGAACTTCTACGCCTGGTTAAAACTCAAGGGTTTTCCGATAAGGCGATCGGGCGTTTAACACGGAGAAAAGAAGAAGATATTCGCCAGGAACGTTATCGGGAAGGAATTCGACCCGTTTATAAAACCGTGGATACGTGTGCTGCTGAGTTCGCTTCCTCCACTCCCTATTACTATTCAAGTTATGAAGAGGAAGATGAAGTTTCGGTCCACCCCGGACCGAAGGTCGTCGTTCTAGGCTCAGGCCCCATTCGGATTGGGCAGGGCATTGAATTTGATTATTGTTCCGTGCAGGCACTTTGGGCCTTGCAAGAGGCGAACGTTGAATCGATCATGATCAATAATAATCCAGAAACCGTTTCTACCGATTTCGATACCGGTGATAAACTTTACTTTGAGCCTTTGACCTTGGAAGATGTTCTCCATGTTGTAGAAAAGGAAAAGGCTGATGGAGTTTTAGTTCAGTTTGGCGGTCAGACGGCGATTAATCTAGCCGGCCCGCTCAGTCAGGCTGGAGTCAAGATTTTGGGAACACCTGTTGATGCGATCGATGCTGCTGAGGATCGAGAACGTTTTGCCAAGCTTCTTCTTGAACTGGGGATTCCGCAATCCGAGGGACGGGCAGCCACTTCTGTCGATCAAGCGAAGAAAATCGCTGAGGAACTGAGCTTTCCAGTTTTGGTCCGCCCCTCCTATGTAATCGGGGGTCGAGCAATGCAGGTCGTCGATAACCTTAAAGAATTGGAAGAATATTTGACCCGCGCCATCAACCTTTCTTCGGAGCATCCGATTCTTGTCGACCAGTACCTTGAAGGGAAAGAAGTCGAGGTCGATGCCGTTTGCGATGGTGAGATTACTGTGATTCCGGGGATTATGGAACACATTGAGCGGGCAGGGGTCCACTCCGGGGATAGTTTCGCGGTCTATCCCCCTCAACGCTTAACGCCCTCTGAGATTCAGCAGATTCAGGATTATACCTGTCGAATTGCGCAGGGCCTAGGGGTAAGGGGACTTGTCAATATTCAATTTGTGGTGGTTAGTGGGAAGGTCTTTATCATTGAAGTTAACCCGCGGGCCAGCCGAACCGTACCGATTATCTCGAAAGTTACGGGGATTCCTCTCGTGAGTTTAGCGGTTCAAGTTTCCCTCGGTAAAAAACTCACCGACTTGGGGTATAGTCATGGGCTTGCTCCGGAGATTCCGTTTGTTGTCGTTAAGGCTCCGGTTTTTTCCTTCGAAAAACTGACCAAGGTCGAAACGTCCCTCAGCCCAGAGATGAAATCGACAGGTGAGGTCTTAGGGATGGATCTCAGTTTTGGGCATGCTTTGGCGAAAGCGTTTGCGGCGTCCCACGTTCCTCTCCCAGAGCAAGGCAATATTTTGGTTAGTGTTGCGGAGAAAGATCGCCCAGAGGCAATTACGTTATCCCGAGAACTCGCACGCTTAGGCTTCGGGGTCAAAGCAACCGGGGATTCGGCGAAAGCCTTAGCCTTATGCGGAGTAGAAGTTGAAGAAGTAGGAGCGGGAAGCGTCGAGCTTCAAGAAGCTGTTCGTCAACGCGAATTTTCGTTTATCTTAAGTACGCCTATCAAAGGGGGAACAGAAGAACGAACCGGGTATCTCTTACGACGTTTAGCGGCAGAGCATCGCGTACCTTGTCTGACGTCCATGGATACGGCAAAAGCGGTTGTTCGCGCACTGAAAGAGATTCGTGGAAATACAACTCCCCAGACCTTGACGTTGCAAGAATATCGGGCGATGGAGAAGAATCAAGGATAAAGTAAAAAGGGCAGGAACCCTCCGAGGATGGTTCTTGCCCTTTCTTGACTTTTTTATACTAACAGAAAGTATAAATTTTGGGGCAGATAGTATAAGTGCAACCAGCGGCTTTCATTCTCCTACGATGCAAGTGGTTAAGTCCGGCAGGATAAGGCAACTAGGGCTACCACCTTCGCTAGGGCTTGGTGCTAGCCAAGTTTTCTTTATCGCTGAAGCTCGGCGAAAGCCGGGTTTTCTTTAGCTGAAAAATTGAAGGATATGTAGAGAGAGGGTTTATTTATATGAAAAGAGGAATTGGGCTCTTGGTGCTTGCTACAATTCTTTGGGGTGGCAATTATATTTGCGGACGTTTTTTAGCGTCTGCCTTACCGGCAACCTTACTGAATACAGTACGGTGGGCAATTTCGACGGTCATCCTTTTTGGGTTACTGGCTATCAAGAAAAAGAGAATTCCCATTTTTGTAATGTGGAAGGAATTTTTGATCCTAGGCTTTTTCGGTATATTTGCATTTTCAACGTTGAACTACATGGGATTAAGATTGATTAGTGCATCTCAAGCCGGTATGATTTCAGCGGCAAATCCGATTGCGATACTGCTGTTTAGCCTTCTTGTACTTAAAGAACATATCAGTGGAAAGGCTTGGCTGGGTACCCTAGTATCGTTAGCAGGCGTAATCCTTTTGTTTCAAGGAAAACATGTTGTCTCCGCCTCTAGTTCAGTGTTTGGAGAAATCGAAACTCTCCTAGCCAGTTTGGCGTGGGGGCTCTATACGGTCTTTGGCAAGAAATATGGAAAAGATACGGATCCGCTGACAATGACAGCAGGCGCCTCTTTCTATGGCACGCTTCTCAGTGCTTTAAGCTGTATCGGAACGGTTCAGCCGGGGATGATCCATATGACGGTAAGTGCTTGGTTAGCAGTACTCTATGTCAGTACTCTCGCTTCTGTGTGTGCCTTTTATGCCTGGAACGCAGGTGTTAAAATGCTTGGCGCTAGCAAAGCAGCCCCTTATATCAACTTGCTGCCGGTTTGCACGGTTATCTTTGGAGTTCTCTTATTAAAGGAGCAGATTTCTGGGACTTCACTTGCGGGAGGATTAATCACCATCCTCGGTGCGGTTTTGGCTACGCTTTAGGCAGAAAAACGAACCGCTTGATACCCACCATCATCGGATAATCTTCCTCGGGAACTCCTGCGTATTTCGGGGATATCCGGATACGTCGGAATACGCACCGCCGCTTGGTATTTGATTATCCTTACGATGTGGATAATGATCTGCCGCCAAAACAACGTTTTTTTATAGCGTTCAATGAATAAATTAGAGTAATGCTGTAAATGCAAAAACTCAACTTTTAAATCTAAAAAAATATTTTGATATGCTAAAGTTATTTTCCGTTAATACGATTCTTAAATATCTCTTTTCGCATACAACCTACAGGATAGTGTGCAGGATAACACAAGTAACAAGATACCGATACCGACGGGCAAGCCATACATCAGATATGGATTTACCGATATAACTTCCCAGACGGCATTTAAACTTCACAAAGGTACGAGGTTTTCCCTTATACTTGGCCATATCCCAATTAGTATCAGTAGGATTTGCAGGAAAGTCTGGATGCTCTTTAATTATTTTAGAGATTGCATCTGCTTCACTAAATTCTTTGGAATTACTACTTTTTCTCTTCGGCGTTAAATCCCGTGTCCGGACCTTATAACTTAAGTTTTAAAGACAATAGGGATGCCCGAGAACCACTGTGGGATCTCTTAAATATTGCCTTATTCGGAACCTACCTTAACACACTTTCGAAACTTGATATCCTTTAGATTGAAGCTGCCGAATAACTCGTTGTTCCTTTTCGCGTTCACGTTCTGCTAAATATTCCGTGCCTAATTCCTTGTATGGTTCCTTGGTAAGCAATATCTTGTAAGCAATCCGAAGCATTAGATGGCCTAGGGCAAGCAACGCTTTTTTCTTTCCCATGCGTTTTACCCATCGCCAATATGTTGCGGATAGACGAGTATTTTTTGTTCTAGAAGCAGCCCATGCACACTCGCATAAAACCGCCTTTAATGCTTTGTTCCCTGATGTGGTCCCAGCTCTTTTTTTTTACCTGCACTTTCATTATTTCCTGGTGATACTCCAGCCCAAGAAGAAATATGGTTATCCGTTGGAAAAACCGACATATCTGTACCAAATTCAGCAATCATCACCGCTGCAGCCGTTTGGTTTACACCGGGTATGGAATCCAATAGTTCGACTTCTTGACGATAGGGAGTTAGGCACAGCTCTATTTGAGCCTCGATATCGAGAATCGTTCGTTCTAAGTACTCCAAGTGTTTCCAGGAGAATCTAATCATTTCCCGATGATGGCTGCGTAGGCGGTTATTTAAAGCATCGACCAAACCAGGCACTTTACTTTTTAGCTTACCTCTTACCATCTTGGTAATCTTCTCTGCAGTTATGACCTCTCCATCAAGGAGAGACTCCATGATATTACGTCCAGAGACTCCGAAGATATCGGAAATATAGGTTGTAATTTTGATATTGGCGTCTTGCAGAATTTTATGAATCCGGTTTTTCTCTTGAGTCGCATCCTGAAGAAGTTTCTTCCTATATCGGGTTAGATCCCTTAAATCACGGATCTCTACGGGTGGAACAAAACTACCTTCGATTAAGCCACTGCGAAGAAGTTGAGCTATCCATTCTGCATCTCTGACATCCGTCTTTCGTCCCGGAACATTCTTGATTCTTTGGGCATTCGCTAGGATGAGCTGAAACGACCCGGTCTCTAGAATGTTCCAAATAGGTTTCCAATAGATTCCTGTGCTTTCCATCGCCACATGAGTACACTTTTGTTCTTCCAGCCAGTCAGCAAGGGCCAAAAGTTCGGGAGTTGTCGTTCCAAACGTCCTGATCTCTTTTTTCGGCTTATGTTCAAGGGGACCAAAGAGAACACAGGCAACCACTGTTTCTTGATGGACATCCAACCCAGCACAGCATTCTAAAACAGCATCCACTAAACACACCTCCAAATAAGGCGGGCGAATCCAACAATCGGAGAAAACTAAAGAAATTTCTTACACGTGCTCTTGGCACATTCCCCTGTACTCATAGATTGTTGGAGCCAGTTTATATTCCGGGGTAAAATCCACCACAAAAAGAACGGCTAACAGTACCCCCGCCTTATTAAGATTATTCCCAGTTTATTGGTAATGTAGAATGGATTCCTATGCCTGATTTTCATCCCTCCCTGTGAACTGCGAATTCATGGATGTTTATATATACACTTGTATTTTGGACTAGATTTTTAATGGCAAATCCTGTTGCACTTAAAATGAGAATAAAACTTAAAATTATAATCAAACCTAATTTTAAGTTCTTATTCATAGAACTACACCTCTTTGATTTATATAAAAATATTTTAAGAAAAGTTTTAAGATAAAATAATTTATTGTATTCCATAATTTATATGAGATAAATCTTTTACAATAAAATATCCACAAGAAAACGAAGTTACATGCCCTATAGTGAATGAAATTTCAGGCTAATCGTTTGAATGATTCCATACCTATGGTATAATATGGCTATAGATCGTAAGGAATTTATGCCTTAAACGGCGATCAAGAACGATCATGACTCATTTATGATCAGGGCTATCTCATAAGGGTGAGGACGGAGCGTGAAATGTGAAGGAACTTATCAACCTTAAGATCGATTACGCATTTAAGCTTATTTTCGGAAAAGAGGGGAATGAAGCGATCCTCATCGCATTTCTTAATGCCGCGCTGAGGCTGCCATAGGAAAGTCGGATTGAAGCGATAACGATCATGAATCCGGAATTAAACAAAGAATACAAAGAGGATAAGAAATCGATTCTGGATGTTCGTGCTGTTACGATCGAAGGAATGCAGATTAACATAGAGATTCAATTAAGCAATCAATATGACATGGAGAAACGCTCACTGTATTATTGGGCGGAAATGTACTCCCGGCAGATGCGAGAAGGGATGGCATATAAGGAACTGGCGAAAGCAGTAACGATAAACATCCTGGATTTCAATGATTTGAATCAGACGAAGAACTATCATAACGTGTTTCATCTCTATGAAGATGAAGGAAAATTTCAACTCACGGATGCCTTAGAAATGCACTTCATGGAGTTGCCGAAATTGATCGCTAAGTGGCAGCGAAAGGAAGTTAGCCCCTGGGAGAATAGTTTAGTGCGATGGTTGTTGCTCTTAGAGGGTTCAGAGAATCAAGAAATTTTAAGAACACTGGAGGCGATTGCAATGCAAGATCCCGTTTTGCACCAGGCCATGGCAGCTTGGGAGAAATCAAGCGATGATCCCCAAGTGCGAGAGGCGTATTTTGCTAGACGTAAGGCAGTTTTAGATGAGATGGCGGCAGTCAGAGAGGCAGAACTTCGGTTGAGGGAAGCCCTACAGGCAGGAGAGCTGAAGGCGAGAGAAGCAGAACGGAAGGGAAAAGCCGAAGGAAAAGCCGAGGGAAAAGCTGAAGGAAAAGCTGAAATTGCTAAAAACCTCTTAGACATGGGAATTGAGATTCCAAAAGTAGTCAGGGCGACTGGATTGTCTGAAGAAGAAGTTAAAAGAATAAAAGATTGAAGAGGCTAAGCTACCCATAAGTTACAACTGCTTAGAGTTCTTGTTCAAATACAAGAACTCAACTTAAATGAGCTTATTGAGTTTTTGTCATAGGGTTGGGGCAAAGTAGTTAATCAAATGAACCTTCGGCAAAAAGTTCTTAAGATTGAGGCAACACATTTTATGGAAGAGGATTGGGATGTTATCGGACACGTCATGTTACAACTGGTAGATGACTATTTCCCGGTAAAAGAACTTAAAAACTATTTATCAGAATTCGTTACTTTTAAAATGAAAGGCCATTTTCCTTTTGGCCAGCTTGCTATTTTGCATTATCAGATGTTTGAGGGTCGGTCTCAAGACATCTTTCAAGCAGCTGCGGCGGTTGAGCTGATGATTCTTTCGCTGGATATATTCGACGACTTGCAGGATCAAGATGATTTTTCAGTACCTTGGAATAAAATTGACCAGGCTATATCGATGAACATAGCTACGGGTTTTCTAGTGCTTAGTACAAAAGCATTAGAACAAACCTCATTTGAACAAAATAGAAAGGTAAGGGCAAACGACTACCTAAATACGCTGGTGCTAAAAGCGATCAATGGTCAACACACTGATCTTAGGGATTTGATTGAATCCGAAGAAGATTATATCCAAATGGTTAGGGAAAAATCAGGGTCGCTGATGGCTGCTGCATGTCTGGTAGGAACCGCTTTAGCCAGTGAAAAATATCATGATCGTGTAAATAAATATGCAGAGCATATCGGGATTATTGCTCAAATCAAGAATGACATAAAGGATATCTGTCGTTGGGATGAGAAAAATGATCTGATCAATAAGAAAAAAACGCTTCTCACCTTATATTTACTTAAAAATCAACAACCGCAATATCAGTTTACGAGAGATTATTTTAGCGGTAAACTAAAGAAAGAAGAGTTAATCAAAAATAAAGCAGAAATTCAAGCGTTAATCGGAAAATCCGGCGCCCTTGAATATGCTCGTGTTATTATGAGACTAAATCAGTTACAGGCTCTTGAACTGATTGATAGTATGGGGATGGCGCAAGAATGGAAGGAAAAGTTGTTGCACTATGTCTAATTCTTCTGTTCCCCGCAATATAATTGCGGAAACCCGCAGTACAGTTGGCGGGGTTAAACGCTAGATTACATGATATAATTTAGATAAAATCAGATAAAAAATCAAAAGGGAGGGAAAAAGGGTATGCTGCAAAATGCTGTTGAGTACTTAATGCAAAATTCTGAGCTAATAGAGAAAGTGAAAGAGGGTACAGAGAGCTTAGTAGGATTATCCGAAATGGAACAGAAGGCAGTTCTTGAGGTTTTCGGAGGTTCAGGTAGTAGTACCTCTGGATCAATAGAGTATTGGTAAAAAGATCCAAAAAAGAGTCAGGATTTATCCTGACTCTTTTTTATGGGAGGAGATTCGCATGGGAAACTCTAGAAAAAGTTTCGTGTTACTAACTTCAACAGGAATCATTTTGCTGTTGTCCTATTACTTGCTGTTTGTAAGTTTAAACACCCCATACATCGGGCTAACCGTGGAAGAAAATGAAGTAGGTAAATGGCAGATTGCTAATGTGGATCATCTCGGATGGGCAGAACAGCAGGGAATCAAAATTGGAGATACGGTTTTACGGATCAATCAAAATCAGCCGAGCGAATATTTTACAGTTCTGCAATATGGTGTTATTGAACAAGCAGAGACATTAGAAATTAATAAAAATGGAGAATCAATTTCATATAAGGTGACCAATAATCTGACTCCCAACTTAGTCCAGTATCATATCGTCATACCAACACTTGTATTCGTCATATTATTCATTTCTTCCCTTTTTTTATATATCAAGAAAAGCGATGATAAGTCCGCTCTCATTTTGATTCTCTTTTTTCTTGCGCTTGGATTTAGTTATTTGAGTGCCGGTGCTTCATCTAGGAAAGATATTCTGGGGATGAATATCAATAGAATTGCATTCTCATTGATACCCGTACTATTTTTAGAATTCTTACATAATTATTTTAGGCGATATGGACTTTCTTTGTATAACCGAAAGGTTTTATTTGCATTTTATTTAACAAATGGTTTACTTCTTGTTATCAGTTCATTTTTTCAGATCTTTGGAGTAGGTTTATCCATTGTTAGATATTCCTTTCTGGCTATCTTTTCAATAAGCATTCTTTTATGTCTTTACATTTTAATCTCCCGTTATATTCGTTATAGAGAGACCATACATAGACCGGTTTTTAAAATCATCATTGCAGGCTTTACACTGGCATTTTCCCCCTTTGTCTTTTTAGTGGGTTTTCCCACTCTTTTATTCGGGGTGGAACTTATACCGGGAGCTTTAGCGGCAGCTTTTTTAGTATTCCTTCCTGCCGTATTTTTATATCTGATAACTGCAAATCGCTTGTTCGATATCGATTTTATCATTAACCGTATACGTTATTATTCCATCTTAACACTCATACCCACTGTGTTTTTTGTAATATTTTTATTCTATCTTGTGAGGGATTTTACTTTAGTTCAGCGGATTCAGGTTACCCTTGTGACGTATATAGGAATTATCGTATTTCTTTATCTAAAAGAAGAACTTGATTTTCGTTTTCGTCCAAAACTTTTTAGAGAGAAATTTAATTTCCAAGCCAGTTTAGATCGTTTTTCTCATGATATTGCCACAGTGATGAAAATCTCCGATTTAGAAGAACGATTAGTTATGGAAGTAAAGGAGGTTTTATCTGTCAGATCCATTTCCTTGTTGGAAATGGATTTGACAAATTATTCATTAGCGAAAAAAACAGGAAGTCCAGACTTTCCTGATATAGTTATAATGGATTGGTTTAGAAACAATCCGGGATCAAATCCGGTTGGAGAGTTAATCAATATCGGTAGTCATGGAGTTTTTCTAATCGTCAATCAGGAAACGGATAAAAGTCAACTTGTATGGATTAGGGAAAAATCAAATCGAACTCAATTTAATCAAGATGAACGAATATGGCTTAAAACTGTTGCAGTTTATGTAAATATGGTTTATGAAAATCTACACTTGATTGAGGGGGTAATAGAGGAATTGGAGGAATTAGAGGAAGCGGTTACCCAAAAAGACTCAGCGCATCCTTGGGTATTGCGCCTTTTATTTAACTTATCGGAGAAAGAGAGACGTCGTTTAGCATCAGATCTGCACGATTCAGCACTGCAACAGCAATTGCTTTGGTATCGCAACCTTGAAATAATATCAACAGATGAAAGAATCCCTGTGGATCTGCGAAAACGATTAAATGATACGGCGGAAGGGCTATTAGATGTAATCCATCAGATTCGTGAAACCTGTAATGAGCTGCGTCCCCCTTTATTAAAAGAGGTGGGGCTTGTTCATGCGTTAGAGGACTTATTCGCTAATGCCCAGTTACGAACCAATTATATTGTGAATTTTAATGCCACTGATTTTAGGATAGATTTCGATTATGAACATGTATTGGCAGTTTATCGAATTGTCCAAGAGCTTTTGACAAATGCAGCTAAACATTCAAAGGCAACAGAGATCAATATAAGGCTAGCCAATAGTAAGGGCAGCTTAAAATTAGACTATCGAGATAATGGGATGGGTACAGATATAGATCTTAAAAATTTACACGCTTCTTTTGACCATATGGGGTTATCTGGAATCAAGGAGCGAGTTTCAAGTCTTGAAGGTAAAATATGTATTCATTCAGGTTTAGGTAAAGGGTTTGAAGTTTCAATTTGGATGCCATTAAACAAGATACCGAGTATAGACGAACAAGTTTTTTAGGGGGAAAAGACAAAACATGATTGAAATATTATTAGTCGATGATCACCCGTCAGTGGGTGAAGGGACAAAAAGTATGATTGAGCAAAAAAGCGATATGAAAGTTACTGTTGTAACCTCTAGTACAGACGCATTAGAGGTACTGAAAAGCCGAACGTTCGACGTACTGATGTTTGATTTGAATATGCCTGTAATCAATGGATTGGAATTAACCCGGAGAGTAGTCGCGATAAATTCGGATATACCTATTTTAATATATACAGGATACGATATTAGTTCTTATTTTAATATTCTCATAGAAGCACGAGTTTCCGGGTTTATAAGCAAGACAGCATCCAGAGAGCAGCTTGTTACGGCTATTCGCTGTGCTTTACGAGGTGAAGCAGTTATACCTGTATCCTTTCTTCAGCAGCTAAGGCGTAACGAGGCACGGATAAATGTTTCGATGAATGAAAGCAGCTTAGAAAATATATCAATCAATGAAAAGGAGCAAGCGATTCTTCAAGAAGTAGCCAGAGGCAAGAGTAATAGGGAAGTTGCGGATATTTTGTTGATGAGTCAACGTGCGGTTGAGTACAATTTGACTCGAATTTTCGGGAAATTAAACGTCCGTTCAAGAGCAGAAGCAATAATTGAAGCCAAACGCCTTGGACTTATTCCGAATGAGGATTTTATATAGCTTTAAAGTTTTTTTCTTCTTGTGAATAACTGATTTTGAGTGCAGGGATCAGCATGTATATTAAAGATTTGCGGTTGACCGCAAAATAATTGCGGTATCTTGCAGTATGATTTTCGGTGCAAAAGTTTTAAGTATACTGTAAAGTAATATATAGAGACAAGGTATAATTTGCTGATTTGGTGACTGACTACGGTAGCACCCCTTTCCTTCACAACGTTAAGAAAAGGAACTATTTTAAATGTGGCATTTTAACTATCTGAAGTTTCGCACCCTTTAAATGACGGTTTTGACACTTTCCAAATGGCGTAATCACCATATTTCATTTTCACAATTGACGTTTAGCCAGCTCTTTCAACGTCTTTGAGTTGATTATGTAAGAATGAGTTCTCGAAAAGTTCTTTTAAGTACCGATATTCCTCGGAATTCTTAAATTCCAAAATGTCCACAAAA
>Ga0255336_100540_pt1 | contig 54706 bp, 48 predicted proteins | sample MeOH1_35cm_T3_17_FD_189102 | JGI IMG/M metagenome (GOLD analysis project Ga0255336, IMG submission 189102) | Sandy soil microbial communities from University of British Columbia, Vancouver, Canada - MeOH1_35cm_T3_179 | ecosystem: Engineered > Artificial ecosystem > Sand microcosm > Unclassified ... | reverse complement strand
GCAGTCCCTTCCGCGCATGCTTGGCGCGGGTGATATCAGTCCACATGTGACGCTCCGTCGAGGCTTCGCAACTCCGACTGAATCACAAGTCACTGATATCACCCAACTTCATTTCGGGTCAGACACTGAGAGTTCTTCAGAACGTAATAAGGCGAGGACAGGGCCGTTCGCCAAGGCCATGGATCGATTTTAAAACCCTGGTGCACAATTTTAGGAAAATGAAATGAAGAAGCGGAATCCGCTCATTCGAGGTGGGCGCGCCTGGATGCAAAAACCCGCTTCATCAATATGGATACTCTAGCCAGTCTCCGGCGACCAAGCATTGACGGCGCTCGCGAGCTGGCTGCGATGTTCATGGGAACGAGGGGGCGCCCTCCTCCGAACAGGAGGTTTCGGGCGTCCGAGGAGCCGGCATCGCTCAACCGGCAGCGGCACATCTCCCCGAGACGCTGCCGGCGGCTCGGGAGTTCTGTTCCTGGGCCGCCGGCGGAACAACGTTTTATGGACTTCGATAGCAAATGCCGCCTCGCCAACGCTGAATTGGCCCTGGCAACAGAGCGATTTCACATCGACATTCCTCGACAAGCCGCACCGAGCCGGCGGCAACATTCAGAGCCCGGCGGGTCCAGCAGCCACGATCTAAGGCTGGTCGGTCGGGCGGTGGCGAAACTATGAGCGCCACCGCCGTCTTGCTCAGCCCTGGCCGCCGTCGTTCAGGGGCACGGCGATGAAGCTTTCGGTGCCGTGACGGTTGACCAGCAGCAGCAGCGGCTTGTCCTTATCCTTGGCCGCCATCGCCACCTTCTCGGAGGCCTCATCCGGGCCGCCGATCTTCTGGCCGTTGATCTGTTGGATCACGTCGCCCGCTTCCAGGCCGGCATTGGCCGCCGGGCTATCCTGGGCGACGCGGGAGATGAGCGCGCCCGACGCGTCCTTGCCCAGCTTCAGCCGCTGCCGGATTTCCGGGTTGAGCTTGGTGAGCGTGACGCCCAACGCCGCGGTCTTGCTCGCCTCGCCGCCGCTGTCGTTGGAGGCAACCTGCGTCTCGTCGAGATGGCCGACGCGGATATCGACATCGACCTCCTTGCCCTGGCGCAGCACGGCCAGCTTGACGCTCTCGCCGGCCTTGGTCTCGCCGACGAAATGCGGCAGGTCGTTGACCTTATCGATCCGCTTGCCGCCGAACTTCTGGATCACATCGCCGACCTCGAGTCCCGATTTGGCCGCCGGGCCCTTCGGGTCGATGGCGGCGACGAGGGCGCCCTTCGGGCTGCTCGCATCCTCGCCGATGGCGGATGCGATCTCCGGCGTCACCTGCTGGATCTGCACGCCCAGCCAGCCGCGATCGACATGGCCGGTGGCCTTCAGCTCGTCGATGACGGTCTTGGCCGTATCCGACGGGATGTCGAAGGCAATGCCGACATTGCCGCCATTTGGCGAGTAGATCGCGGTGTTGATGCCGACCACCCTGCCGTTCAGGTCGAAGGTCGGGCCGCCGGAATTGCCGCGGTTGACCGAAGCGTCGACCTGCATGTAGTCGACATAGCTGCCGCCGAGCGACCGGCTATGGGACGAGATGATGCCCTTGGTGACGGTGCCGCCCAGGCCGAACGGGTTGCCGACGGCCAGAATCCAGTCGCCGACGCGGGCCTTGTCGCTGTCGCCCCACTCGACATAGGGCAGCGGCTTCGGCGCGTCGATCTTTAAGAGCGCCAGGTCGGACTTGGCGTCCTTGCCGACGATCTTGGCGACGTGGCGACTATTGTCCTGAAAGATCACCGTGACCTTGTCGGCATTGCCGACGACATGGTTGTTGGTCACGACATAGCCCGAAGGATCGATGATGAACCCCGAGCCCAGCGCCATCACATGCTGGCGTTGCTGCGGCTGGGACTGATGGCCCTGGAAGCCCGGCTGCTGCTGCTCGAAGAAGCGGCGCAGCAGCTGGTCGAAGGGCGTGCCCGGCGCGGGGCCGTTGAAGCCGGGGCCGCCATTGCCGTCGCCATCATCCTGGCCGCCCTGGTCGTCGCCCTGATCCTCATCGTCGACCGGTGCCGCCTGGCGCTGCTCGACCGAGATATTGACCACCGCCGGCAGCACCTTGTCGACGATGGGCGCGAAGCTCGGCAAAGTCTCGACGCCGGCAGCACCGTTGCCGTCCGCCGCCTGGGCCAGCACCGGCGCCAAAGGCCCGAAGGCGAGCGCCGTCGACAGGCCGAGCAGTATCGCTGTGCGCCGAACCTGGCGCGGTTTGTCGTTCGTCCGCATGATCCCCTCACCAAACCTTACTCTGATGTCGCCCGAATGGACGGCTGTTCGGGATCAGATGTGGGGAAGCGGCATTACGGCATCCCTGCACGGGGATTAAATCGGTGACAGGTAGCGGTTGGCGGCTTAGGTAAAAGCCCGATCCGCTTGTGGCTCTCCACGTCCGCGAGGGGTGGGTTTGCGGTGGTCTGCTTTCGGCCGGCGTTTTGCTGAAGCCGACAATCCCGATTCGCGGTGATGGGCCGCAAGCTTACTCTGCTGAATGCTGCGTCGGCCGCATTTACGGACGACTGCTTTCGGGGTCGACCGCCTAGATGCCGTACGACCAACTCGCATCGAAAGCGCCAACTCCCGAACTCGCCCCTACTCCATCGTCACCACCAGCTTGCCCATCGCCTTGCGGGCGGCAAGCTGCGCGATTGCTTCGCCGGCGCGTTCCAGCGGGAAGCGGGCGGAGATCTCCGGCCGGATCGTGCCTTTGCGGTAAAGCTCCATCAGCTCGCGATTGTTTTCCTTGTTGCGCGCGGGCTCGCGCTGGGCGAAGGCGCCCCAGAACACGCCGACGATCTGGCAGGATTTGAGCAGCGGCAGATTGAGCGGGATCTTCGGGATGCCGGCGGGGAAGCCCACCACAAGGAAGCGCCCTTCCCAGGCGATGGCGCGCAGCGCCGCCTCGGCATAGGCGCCGCCGACCGGGTCGTAGATCACGTCGGCGCCGTCCTTGCCGCAGGCTTCCTTGAACAGCTCGGTCAGCGCCTTGGCGCCGTCCTTGTCGAAGGGGCCGTGCGGATAGACGACGCCGTGATCGGCGCCGTGCGCCTTGGCCAGCGCCACTTTCTCGTCGGACGAGGCGGCGGCCACGACGCGCGCGCCCATGGCCTTGCCAAGCTCGATCGCGGCGATGCCGACGCCGCCGGCGGCGCCCAGCACCAGCAGCGTCTCGCCGGGCTCGAGCCGGGCGCGATCCTTCAGCGCGTGATGCGAGGTGCCGTAGGTCATGATGAAGGCGGCGGCGGTGTCGAACGGCATCTCGTCCGGGATCGGGATGCAGCGCCCGGCCGACAGCACCAGCTTCTGCGCCATGCCGCCCCAGCCCGAGGAGCCGATGACCCGGTCGCCGACCTTGAGGTGCTCGACGCCGTCGCCCAGCGCCTCGACGACGCCCGAGACCTCGCTGCCGGGCGCGAAGGGGCGCGGCGGCTTGAACTGGTACATGTCCTGGATGATCAGGAAGTCGGGGAAATTGACGCCGCAGGCCTTGACGCGCAGCAGCACCTCGCCGGGACCGGGCACGGGGTCGGGACGGTCTTCCAGGACGAGCGTTTCCGGCCCGCCGGGCCCGATGCTGAGCAATGCCTTCACGATGCGCTTCCCCCTTATGATCGTTGGGGGAAGCCTACTTCAGCCCCGGTCGTTCGCCCAGGGCCGAAGTAGCCGAAACATCGGATCAGAAGGCCAGGATCGCGTCGATGCCGATCGTGACCTGATAGCTCTGGGTGCTGTCGATATAAGGCCGGGTCGAGTTGAGCGAGCCGTCGACGCGAACCTCCGGCCGGATGGTGAGGGTGAGCGGGTCGGGGATCGGCGCCTTGAAGGCGGCACCCAGCGTGACCTCGCCATAAGTGGTCTTGCCGCCGCCGATCGGCGGGGCCTTGGGGGTGAGCCCGCGCTCGGTATCGACGAAATCGAGCGGGTTCTGGAAGGCGGCGACGAAGAAGCCGTTATCGTCGCGGAACAGCTCGCCGCGCACGCTCAGCGTGACCATGTCGTTGAGCGTGTAGGAGGCATATTGGGCGATGCCGAAGGCCTGGGCCTCGAAACCGTCGTCATGGATGTAGTTGAGTTCGGTGGTGAGCGTCAGCTCGTCGGAATATTTGTAGGTCGCGACGAGGTCGCCGATCTCGCGGACGGCGGTGTCGGCATTGAAGCCGACGGTGTCGCTCGGATTTTCCGGGCCGATATGGGCCAGGGCCAGGATGGTGAGCTTGCCGTCCATCAGGCCGTTGAGGCCGAAGCCGCCGAGAAAGGCCGGCGCGCTGTTGTTGTCGCCCTTGCCGACGAAGGTGTTCACGCCGGTATCCCCGCCCAGGTAGATATCGAGCGTGTCGCTCACGTGGGCATTGAAGTAGCCGCCCGTGTGCTTCAGCGGGATGCCGAAATTGAAGATGTAGGAATGCGAGTAGAAGGTGTTGGCCGTGGCGTCGATGACTTCGAAGCCGATCGGTGTCGCATATTGACCGAGCTTCACATCGACGCCGCCCTCGGTGAGCCAGGGCAGATGGGCCTGGACATTGGCCTCGACGATGTCGAACTGGTTGCGGTCGGCGATCGAGCGGTCGAACTCGTTGAGGAAGTGGGTGTAGCGGGAATCGGTGCCGTACATGGCCTGGAAGCGAAAGCCGAAATCATAATCCGTGGCTTTCGGGTCGAGCGGCTGCTCGGCGGTGATGAGCGCCTGGTTCAGCAGCAGCTGGTTGCTCTTGTCGGTGAACAGATGGCCGAAATTGAGCCGGTCGTCGGGGCCGTCCGGGTTCAGCGTGATGCCCGCCTCGAGATGTCCCGAGATCTTGAAGCCGGGCGGGCCGGCATCTGCGGCGTCGGCCGCGGGGGCATCGTCGGCGAGGGCCGGACCGGCCATGATCGCTGCCATGCTCGTGGCGAGGGCGCAAAAATTCGAGACTCTCGATGTCATGATTGCTTTTCCCGTCCCGGTGGAGCATCGGGGGCAGAACGACCCCGACGAAATTTTTATGGATATTTCATATCAATAAACGTGCCAGTCGTACGAGCTTAGAATGACAACCAAAAATGGTCCGAGACCGCCTAATTTTTGATCATCACGGTATCGTGATGCAGTATTGCTGTGCAGCAAGGGGCTGAAGAAAAAGGCTTCGCCCGTGAAGCATCGAGGATGCGATCATGTCACGCATCCAAAATTCGAGTAATGACTCAAATATTTTCTCGGAAAACGAGAACAGATCTGTATCTGGCCGAGGCTTCTATCTCAGCGCGTGACGCGTGCCGCCATCAGCTCGTCGAGCAATGCGCCGAGATGGTCCTTTTCCGGGCCGAGACAGCCGAAGAAACGGTCGTGCGTGGCGCGCGCGCGGGGCAGGGCTTCGCGCAGGATGGCGCGCCCGGCCGGCGTCACATCGACCCGGTTGGCGCGCGGATCGTCCGGGTGAGGGCTGCGGGTGACGTAGTTCTTTTCCTCGAGCAGCCGGACCACCTTCGACACCATCATCTTGTCGAGGCCGGCCGCCGCCGCGATGCGTGCCTGCGACGGCACCTCGCCGCAATGGGCGAGATAGGCGCTCTGCCACAGCAGCACATATTGCAAATGCGTCAAGTCGAGCCCGGCGAAGGCCTGCTCCAGGCTGCGCTGATAGGCGTGCAGCACGTGCCACAGCCGGTAGCCGATGCTGTCTTCCGGCTTGTTGAAACGGTCGGGCGCCGCCTGGTCGATCGTGTCGCTCAAGCGGGTCGGGACCAATGGTCGAACCAAGCCTGGTACATGAGCACGCACCAGAGCGAATATTGCCAATTGACGGCACCGCTCTGGTGCTGCGTCCAGCGCTGGCGGATCGGGTCGGGTGCCAGTCCGGCCAGGGCGAGCCTGTCCGGCGTGAGCAGCGCTTCGGCCCAGTCCCGGAGCGGTCCGCGCAGCCATTGGTCGATCGGCACGCCGAAGCCCATCTTCGGCCGGTCGACCAGCGCCCGGGGCACATAGCGATCGAGCACCCGGCGCAGCAGCCATTTGGTCTCGCCGTTGCGAATGCGCTGGTGCGACGGCAGGTGAAAGGCGTGCTCGACCACGCGGTGATCGATCAGCGGCACGCGCGCTTCCAGGCTCACCGCCATGCTGGCGCGATCGACCTTGGTCAGGATGTCGTCGGGCAGGTAGGTCAGCATGTCGATGAGCTGCATGCGCTCGACGAAATCCGGCACCTCGCCGGTCAAGACGCCGGTCCAGATCGGATCGACCGGCTCGACGGCGCCTCGGACCAGCGCTTCCGGATCCGGCCATTGCGAGACGAGCTGGCGATAGAGCTGCTCGCCGGCCGGCGTGCGCAGCATCTCGGCGAGCTTGGCCGCCCGGTCGGCCGGCCGCTTCGGCCGGATCGCGGCCGGCAGCAGCTCGGCGATGCCGTTCCAGGTGCCCGACGGCACCGCTTCCAGCAGATAGGCGCCGGCATCGCGCAGCGGCCTCGGCACCGCCTGGGTCCAGCCGATCAGCCGGTTGCCGTGGAGATAGCGGGTATATCCCGCGAAGAGCTCGTCGCCGCCATCGCCCGAGAGCGCCACCGTGACATGGCTGCGCGCCAGCTCGGAGACCAGTAGGGTCGGGATCTGCGAGGCGTCGGCGAAGGGCTCGTCGTACCATTCGGCCAGGCGCGGCACGAGTTCGAGCGCATGGGCCGGCTCGACATAGAGCTCGTGATGCTCGGTGCCGAGATGCTTGGCGACGGCGGCGGCGTGCGGCGCCTCGTTGTAGCTCTCCTCGCCGAAGCCGATCGAGAAGGTCTTGATCGGCCGGTCGCTCTGCGCCTGCATCAGCGCCACCACGGTCGAGCTGTCGATGCCGCCCGAGAGCAGGGCGCCCAGCGGCACGTCGGCGATCATCCGGCGCTTGACCGCGTCGCGCAGCAGCAGGTCGAGCGCCTCGACCGCCTCGGCGTCGCTCGCGTCGGACCGCTGAGCGCGGCCGGCGGCGGCCTTCTCCCGGATGTTCCAATAGCAGCGCTCGTCGACCGTGCCGTCGCTGCCGATGACGGCCAGATGGCCCGGAGGCAGCTGCTTCAGGCCGCGATGGATCGAGCGCGAGCTCGGCACATAGTTGAAGCGCATGAACGCCGCCTGGCTCTCCCGATCGACCTCGAAACGCCAATCGGGATGCGGACGGAAGCTCTTGGGCTGCGAGCCGAAGAAGAAGGTGCGGCCCATCGTGCCGTAATAGAGCGGCTTGATGCCCATGCGGTCGCGGATCAGCGTCAGCCGCCGTTCCTGCCGGTCCCAGAGCGCGATCGCGAACATGCCGATGAGGCGTTGCACCGTCTTCTCGACGCCCCAGGCGGCACAGGCCTCCAGGATGATTTCGGTATCGGAATGACCGCGGAAGCCGATACCGAGCGCCGCCAGCTCGGGCCTGAGATCCTCGGCGTTATAGACCTCGCCGTTGAAGATGATGACGTAGCGGCCCGAGGAAGAGACCATCGGCTGGCGGCCGGCGGGGGTTAGGTCGACGATGGCGAGGCGGCGGAAGCCCAGCGCCACGCCGGCTTCGGCATCGACCCAGCTTTCGGCATCGTCGGGGCCGCGATGCTCGATCGTGAGCGCCATGCGGTCGACCAGGGAACGAAGCTCTTCCGTCCCCGTCGCGCGGGCGAGATCGAGAAATCCGGTCAGGCCGCACACGCTATTTCTGCCTCATACAGAGACGCCTCACGCTCACGGCGAGGACCAATCGGGCGTGTTATGGTCGAGCGTCATGGTCCTGTCAAACGCCGGATGGGCAGGGGCGGGCGGGCGGTGCTAAAGTCCCGCGGCACTCATCGTTTCCAAGGCATCGGATGACCCGGACTCGCGGCCTCATTCTCGATCGCGACGGCGTCGTCAATATCGATACCGGCTATCTCCACCGGATCGAGGAATGCCGCTTCGTCGACGGCATCTTCGATCTGGCGAGATTGTTCGCCGGGCGCGGCTTCCGCCTCGCGATCGCGACCAACCAGTCCGGCATCGGCCGGGGCTATTTCACCGCGGCGGATTTCGACCGGCTGATGGGTTGGATGCAGGATCGGTTCCGGGCCGAGGGCGTCGAAATCGACCGGATCTATCACGCGCCGGAACATCCCGACGCCGTGCCGTCGCGTCCCGGCTGGCGCAAGCCGGGGCCGGGCATGCTGCTGCAGGCGATCGCCGACCTCGATCTCGATCCGGCGCAAAGCTGGGCGATCGGCGACCATCCGCGCGACCTCATGGCGGCCGAGGCTGCCGGCATCGCTCATCGCGTGCTGCTCGATCCGGCCGTACCGGAAACGTCCCGGCAGGCCGGGCACTGGATCGTGCCGCGGCTCGCCGAGATCGGGCCGCTGCTTCAGCGCACCGTGGATGCCGTCTGACCGAACAGAACCTTGCGCGATTCCTCGGTCGTCAAGGCCTGGCCCGTCAGCGCCTCCGCGCGCTCATAGGCGCGGGTGGTGGCGGGCCGTTCCTTGATCGCGGCGAACCAGCGCTTCAGATGCGGGAAATCGTCGAGATTCTGTTTCTGCCGCTCATGCGGCACGACCCAGGGATAGGCCGCCATATCGGCGATCGAATAGTCGCCGGCGACGAATTCGCGGTCGGCCAGCCGCTTGTTCAGCACGGCATAGAGCCGGCCGGTCTCGCCGACATAGCGATTGATGGCGTATTCGATCTTCTCGGGCGCGTAGGCGTTGAAATGGTGGTTCTGTCCGGCCATCGGGCCGAGCCCGCCCATCTGCCAGAACAGCCATTGCAGCACCTCGAACCGCCCGCGCAGGTCGGTAGGCAGGAACTTGCCGGTCTTCTCGCCGAGATAGACGAGGATGGCGCCCGACTCGAACACCGAAACCGGCGCTCCGCCGCCGGGCGGGTCGCGATCGATGATCGCCGGCATGCGGTTGTTGGGCGAGAAGGCGAGGAATTCGGGCGCGAACTGCTCGCCCTTGCCGATATTGATCGGCTTGATCTCATAGGGCGTGCCGGTCTCTTCGAGGAACATCGTGATTTTATGGCCGTTCGGGGTCGGCCAGTAATAAAGCTCGATCATCCGCGTGCTCCCATTTTCGATGAGAGATAGTCCGCGAGCGCCCGGCCAGGGACAACCCGTGCCCGACGCGGCTCGCCCGTGCCGGCCACGCATGTAACATCACCGAAGGCGCGGGCTATTCCGCGGGGTGCCGGCGCTCGGACAGGCGATGGGCTTCGCCGATCTGCCAGGCGATGAGGCCGGGCACGAAGATCAGCACGTCGCGGACGCGACGGGCCAGCGCCGCGGCCAGCGCCACATCCGGCTCCAGCCCGAGCAGCGTGCCGATCAGCATGATGCCGCCTTCCTGGACGCCGATGGCGCCGGGCACGACGAAGGCGGCCGAGCTGATCGCCTGCGCCACCGATTCGAGCAGGAACGCATCCCACAGGGTCAGCGGATGGCCGAGGAAATTGAGCGCCAGCCAGATCTCACCGGTGCCAAGCGTCCAGCCGAGAAGCTGGAGTGCCGCCGAGCCGATGACCCGGCTCAAGCGCCGATAGACCAGCCGCAGCACGCGGTCGAGCCGGACGGCGTTGCCGACGAGATCGCCCCAGCGATCGCCGAAGAGGGCTCCGACCAGGCGCGAGCCCAGATTGACGATGCCGATCCGCTGCACGACGATGAGCCCGCACACCATCGGCAGGAAGGCGAGCAAGCCGCCGATGACGCGCCAGATCGCCGCCGTATCCTCGATCCGCAGCAGCAGCAGAACCAGGCCGGCGACGGTGAACAGGAACTGGCTGACCATGGCGAGCGTGATGTCGGCGATGAGGCTGGCCGCGACCGGCGCCGCTCGCAGCCCCATCCGGGTGAGCAGGCGGTAGGAGATGACCTCGCCGCCGATGCGTGCGACTGGCAGGAGGCCGTTGACCGATTCCCGGATCCAGACGGCGTAGGTGATCTGCGCCACGGTGGGCGCGGGGCCGGCGACGAACAGCATGCGCCAGGCGACCGCGTTCACGACCATCGGCACGATATGGAACAGGCTCGCCCAGATCAGGCCGAACCCTGCCTCGAACAGCACCGCGCCGACGGCCCCGGCGCCCTGATAGATGAGGAGGGCCGTGAACAAGGCCACGCCCAGGAGGCCCATGGCCGTAGCCGCGCGGATCATGCCGCGCGGTCCGCGAGGGCCGTGAAGCTGGTGCGGCCGATGCCGGCGAGGTCGAGGGCCGCGCGCACACGCGGGCTCAGCAGCGCCGCGAGCTCGTCGGCATGGCGATAGCTCGGCATGGTGCGGGCCAGATGCGGCGTCAGGCTGCGGGCCGGGTGGAAATAGATCTCGCTCGTCCCGTCCGGCAGATGCGGGATCAGCCGCAGGATGCGCTCCTCGGTCATGGCGCCGGTCCAGGCCAGGCCGAAGACATGGTCGGTCGTGGCGAGGCCGGCGCGGCGGATCGTCCGGCGCAGCTGTCCGGTCCAGGCATTGAGGGCGGCCGCACCGAAGCCGGTCCTAGTGCCGGCGGCGGCGAGCGGTGCCGCAGGCTCGGCCGGCAGGCGCAGGGCGCGCAGCCCGTAATCGCGCCCGACCTTTAGAATGAGGCGCGCCACGGTCGGATGCAGATGGATATGCTTATGGGTATTGGCATGGTCGAGCGGCAGGCCGGTGCGGGCGAAGGCGTCGAACTGCGCCCTGATCTCGCGTTCGAGCTGCCGCCTGATGCCGGGCAGGAAGAAGAAGCGGAAGCCGGCCCTGACCATGGCGCCGGGCAGGCGGCCATCCTTGTCGACCAGACCGGGTATCGTCTCGGGCGGCGAGACCGGCGTGCCTTCGGCCAGCACCACATGCAGCCCGACCTTGAGGCCGGGCAGCCTGCGTGCGCGCGCAATTGCATCGTCGGCCGCCGCTTCGCCCACCATCAGGCTCGCCGTAGAGAGGAGACCATCCCGATGACCGGCCTCGATCGCCTCGTTTACGGCGAGATCGAGGCCGAAATCATCGGCCGAAAGAATGACCTGCTTCAGTTCGCGACCTGATGGCGTTCGCGCAGGAACTGAAAGAACTCCACGCCTTCGCGCAGACGCCGCACCATCATTTCCGGGCTCATGATCATCTCGCCGACGAGCGAGGCGATCTTGCCGGTCCGGAAATAGAAGCGTTTGTAGAAGGTCTCGACCGAATCGAAGATCTCGGTATGCGACAGGTGCGGATAGTGCAGCGGCGCCATCTGCACGCCATGCTCGTCGATGAGCTCGGCATGCTCGGCGTCGAGCCAGCCATTCTCGACCGCCTGATTGAACAGGAAGGTGCCGGGATAGGGAGCCGCGAGCGAAACCTGGATCGTGTGCGGATTGATCTCGGTCGCGTACTTGATCGTTTCCTCGATTGTTTCCTTGGTCTCGCCGGGCAGGCCCAGGATGAAGGTGCCGTGGATGGTGATGCCGAGCTTATGGCAATCCTGGGTGAACTTCTTGGCGACCTCGATCCGCATGCCCTTCTTGATGTTGTGCAGGATCTGCTGGTTGCCCGATTCGTAGCCGACGAGCAGCAGGCGCAGCCCGTTCTCCTTCAGGACCTTCAGCGTCTCGTAGGGGACGTTGGCCTTGGCGTTGCACGACCAGGTGACGCCGAGCTTGCCCAGCTCGCGCGCGATCGCCTCGGCGCGCGGCAGATCGTCGGTGAAGGTGTCGTCGTCGAAGAAGAACTCCTTGACCTGCGGGAAATCCTTCTTGGCCTGGCGGATCTCTTCGATCACATGGCCGACCGAGCGGGTGCGGTAGCGATGGCCGCCGACCGTCTGCGGCCACAGGCAGAAGGTGCAGCGCGATTTGCAGCCGCGGCCGGTATAGATCGAGATGTAGGGGTGCTTCAGATAGCCGATGAAATAATCTTCGATCTTGAGGTTGTTCTTGTAGACCTCGGTCACGAACGGCAACTGGTCCATATCCTCGATGATCGCGCGCGGCTTGTTGTGCACGATCGTGCCGTCGGGCCCGCGATAGGAGATACCGTCGATCGTGGCCCAGTCGCGGCCTTCGGCCAGCTCCTTGATCGTGAAGTCGAACTCCTCGCGGGCGACGAAATCGACCGGCGGGGCGCCTTCGAGGCTCTTCTGCGCCTCGACCGCAACCTTGGCGCCGACGAAGCCGATCTTGAGGTTCGGGTTCTCGTTCCTGAGGGCGGCCGCGACCTTCACGTCCGAGGCGAAGGACGGGGTCGAGGTGTGCATAACGATCAGATCGTGGGTCTTGGCGAGCGGCAGCACGTCGGCCATGCCGAGCCGCGCCGGCGGCGCGTCGATCAGGGTCGAGCCCGGGATCAGGGCCGCAGGCTGCGCCAGCCAGGTCGGAAACCAAAAGGACTTGATCTCGCGTTTTGCCTGATACCGCGACCCGGCGCCGCCGTCGAAACCTTCGAAGGAAGGAGCTTGCAGGAACAGGGTCTTCATCATACCAACGGGTCTCCTTCGAGGGTCAGCTCGCCGCCATTGCCGACCTGGAAGCTGCTGTTGCGCCACGTGACGCGCTGCCCCAGGAAACTGGCTATGAAAATGGCGAACGACAAGATATCGCGTACAGGCACCAGAACGGCGGCGAAGGGTGTAAGGCCTAGCGCCGCGCGGCAGGTGTAGACCAGACCCAGCCGGACCGCCAGACTTGCCGCGAAAATGAGCCATGCGATAAGTGTGAAGCCGGTCAGCGGCAACGCCAGCAGCGACAGGCCCACAGGGTAGATGATGATGGAGGCGGCAAAACCCAAGGGCGTGATGCTGCGAATGGTGCGCTGCCAGCGCAGCTCGTGCCGCACCAGCGTGCGCAGATCGGGCTCGAGCACGACGTTCTTGATGACGTAGCGCGAGATCAGCACCTTGAGCCCGGCGGCGCGGACGAGGGCGCCCAGCACGTAATCATCGGCGAGCTGGTTGATCAGCGCCGGCAGGCCGCCGACCTTGTCGAGCGTGGCGCGGCGGATGGCCATGGTGGCGCCGAAGCAGCCGGCCTCGGTGCCGATCTGCCGGCCGACCAGGACCGACGGCAGGAAGGTATAGTTGATCGCCGCACTGCCGAGCGCGGAGGTGATGCCGCCGGCCGGCTCGCCCTCATAGAGGCAGGTCACCATGCCGACGCCGGGCTGGCTCAGCTCGGCCACGATGGTGGCGAGATAGTGCGGCTCGACCCGCATGTCGCTGTCGGCGATGATCAGCACATCGTGCTTGGCCGACCGCATCATGTTGGTAATGTTGCAGATCTTGAAGTTGGTGCCGCCCAACGTGCCGTCGATGACGAGCGCCACGTCGGCCTGCGGGCAGTCGGCGATGACCCGGCGCGCGATGGCGACGGCCGGATCGGCCTCGCGATGCGCGCCGATCAGCACCTGCACCGGCCCGCCATAATCCTGCCGACAGAACGAGACGAGATTCTCGTAGAGCCCCGGATCGTCGCCGCAGACCGGCTTCAGGATCGTGACCGCCGGGAACTGCTTCGGCAAAGCCGGGCGCGAGCGCGCGAAGCGCCAGACGGCGACGATGCCGATCAGGGAATAGACGATACCCATGACGGCGGCGACATTGGTCATGTCGCCGAGGATATTGAAAAGAATCAGCACGCGCTTAAACTTCTCTGTTCAGCCGCACGCGGCGGGCGTTTTACCCATGACATAGCCGCTTCTAAAATGCCTATCAGATACAATTTTCGCTGGGGTGGAATCCAGGCCAGCGGCGAACGCGACGGCGTTTAAGGCAAACTGCTGCATTCTTGTCACCGCCGTGGGGATGGACTGTCAAGCTCTGTCGTAAAATAGTGCTTAAGCGCAGGATGAACTAGGACCGACTGCCGCACATTGGGCAAAAAATCGCCAGCGGTGCCGCGAGCGCATGTTCAGCCCCCGGCGGCGCCGGCCCGCTCGGCGAGCGCCGACCGGACCCTCTGAAGCACGCCGTCCCAGTCGCCCGGCCGGCTTTGGCGGAATTGCCGCAAGCCGGGATACCAGGGGCTGTCGGCCCTGCCGGTCAGCCAGGCGAAATAGGGATCGAATCGGTTCAGCAGCCACACCGGCTTGCCGAGCGCGGCGGCCAGATGGACGATTCCGGTATCGACGCCGACGACGAGGTCGAGCCCGTCGATCAGAGCCGCCGTGTCGGCATAGTCGCCGAGCTCGCCGGTCCAGTCGGCCATCGGCGGGGCGGGGGCGGCGGCATCCTTCTGCAGCGAGACGAACGAGATGCCCGGAAGATCGGCGAAGGCGGCGAGCTGGCCCGACGCCAGCGAGCGGCGGTGATCGTCCGGCTGGTTCGGATTGCCCGCCCAGACCAGCCCGACCCGCAGGCCCGGCAGTGCTTCAAGCCGGGACCGCCAGTCCGCTGCCAGCGCCGGATCGGCGCGGAGATAAGGCAGCTCGGCCGGGATCGTCGCCACGGTCGTGCCGAAGGCGAGCGGTAGGCTCAGAAGCGGGCAATGGAGATCGAAGGGCGGCAGCGTCTCGCCGGTCGCGACGACCGCGTCGACCGGCAAGGTCCGGAACAACCGCACCAGCGGCTTCGGCACCTCCAGCACGATCCGGCCGCGCGCGGCCGCGAGCGCTGCGTAGCGGCAGAACATGAAGCTGTCGCCGGCGCCCTGCTCGGCATGGAGCAGCAGCGTGCGGCCGTCGAGCGGCTCGCCCTGCCAGAGGGGCGCGGCGAATTGCCGGCGCGTCTCGGGCGATTTCAATCGCCAGCGCCATTCGAACTCGCGCCAGCCTTCCTCGTACTGCCCGGTCAGCAGCAGGACCCAGGCGAGGTTGTAGTGCGCCTCGGCATAATGCGGGGCCAGGTCCAGCGCCTGCCGGAAGCCCGCCTCGGCCTCGTCGAGCCGGCCGAGGCCGCGCACGACGTTGGCGAGATTGTTGAACGCCTCCGGATAGCGGGGATCGAACGCCAGCGCCCGGCGGTAGCAGGCCTCGGCCTCCTCCAGCCTCTCCCGCGCCGCCAGCACCGTGCCGAGATTATTGTGGGCCGCGGCATAATCGCCCTTGAGCTTCAGGGCGGTGCTGTAGCAGCGCTCGGCCTCGTCGAGCCGGCCCATATCCTTGAGCGCGTTGCCGAGATTGTTGCGGGCTTCGGCGAAATCGGGCTGCAGCCGGATCGCCTCGCGGAAGCTGGCCTCGGCCTCCGCCAGCCGGTCGAGCGCGCTCAAGGCGATGCCGAGATTGTTGTGGTAATCGGGCGCGAAGGGCTGGAGCCGGATGGCGCTGCCGATCAGCCCGGCCGCCAGGTCGGCGCGGCCGAGCTGCGTGGCGATCACGCCCAGGAGATGCAGGCTGTCGGTATGGCCGGAATCGGCCTCCAGCACGCGCCGATAGTCAGCCTCGGCCTCCGGCAGTCTGCCGGCGCGGTGATGCCCGACCGCCCGTTCGAAGATCTTGGCGGCGTGCCGCGCTCCGCTCATCTCGCTGCCCGTATCCACATTAACGCGTTGTCACTGAGTTGCGCTTGAATCCTTACCATATGTTGGGGGTCAACGTCCCCGAACGAGGGCATCGCATGTTCCATTTGATCGGCATCGTCATCGTCGGCTTCCTGGCCGGCATCATCGCCCGCTTCCTGTCGCCGGCGCCGAACAATCCGCAAGGCTTCCTGCTGACCACGTTGCTCGGCATCGCCGGAGCTTTCGTGGCGAACTTCATCGGCTACCATCTCGGGCTTTATTCGCATGGCCACCATGTCGGGCTGATCGGGTCGACCATCGGCGCCGTGATCGTGCTCGCGATCTGGCACTGGTACTATCAGTCCGGCAGCCGGAGCTATTAGGGGCGCTCAGAGCGCCCGGGGGGTGCCGATCGCCCGGTTCGGGATCACATCCTCCCGCCACGGCGCGCTGACGGTGACGAGCATCGTCACGGCCTCGCCATCGGGCGAGAGCGGCACGATCATCGCCTCGTAGAAAAGCGTGATGCCGTCGACCACGGCATGGCGACGGGTGCGCACGGCCTGCCGGCGATCCACGGCCGCGCCCCAGGATTCTTCGAGCAGCCGCTTTTGCGTCTCGTGCGGCCATTCGTCGAGCCACATGCCGGTCGCTTCGAAGCCCAGATCGTTGCGCCAGTTCGTTCCGGCGAGGCGGATGCGATACCGCACGGCCGGCTCGCGATGCACCTCGATGAGGCCGACTCGCGACAGCACGTGCTTGAGCTCGCCCGGATCGATATCGGCACGACTCAACATGGCCCGACCGCCCCGCTTGGCCTCGAGCTGCCGCCAAAGCTGTCGCAACGCGTCGGTCTCGAAATCCTCTGCCGCCGCGACGGAAACAGGGCCGGTCGCGACGGGGTCGGGCGCGGGCGGGACGATCGCCTCCGGCGCGCCGAAGATGCGGCGGAGGAAGTGGGGCGGGGTCTTGTCAGACATGAGCTTTCCCCCACCATAGGACGAATCAGTGGTGAAGCGCCATGCCTGAGACGTGAATCCGTCACCTGCCCGCACGATAGAGTGAAATGACGCTGACCAAATCGGCCGGGCGGTATCTCGCCTCATGGCCGCCGCTGGGTCTGCGGTGCAAAATACGATATCATTTCAGGGTTTCCTGTTATCCGGATGCCGATGTCGCCCTCACCCACCCAGCCTGAAACGATGCAGCTCGAGCTTTCCGCCGTGGTCGTCGCCGTGACGGCCGACGAGCCCCGCGTTCTGGTTGTCGAGGATGGCGAGGCGCTGCCCTCCGGCCCGTTCGAATCGGACCATCGGACGCTGGAGCTGGGGCTGCGCGCCTGGGTGGAAGAGCAGACCAGGCTGCCGCTCGGCTATGTCGAACAGCTCTATACTTTCGCCGATCGCGGCCGGGTCGGGACCCGTGCCGACAAAAGGCTGATCTCGCTGAGCTATCTGGCGCTCGCCCGCGAAGCGCCGATGGCCATGCTGCCGGGCGCCGGCTGGCACAATTGGTACCGCTTCTTTCCGTGGGAGGATTGGCGGGGCGGTCCGAACGCGCTCATCGCCGAGGTGATTCGGCCGAACCTCGACGACTGGGCCGCGGCTTCCGCCAATATCGAGCTGCGCCGGCAGCGGCAGCAGCGGGTGGCGGTGGCATTCGGCCCGGACGAACGGGGCTGGAACGAGGAGCTGGTGCTGCAGCGCTACGAGCTGCTCTACGAGGCCGGGCTGGTGCCCGAGGCAGCCTGCGCGAAACCGGTCTCCGTCGCGAAGGCGTCGCTCGGCCAGGCGATGGCGCATGATCACCGGCGCATCCTTGCCACCGGCATCGCCCGGCTCAGGGCCAAGATCAAGTACCGGCCGGTGGTGTTCGAGCTGATGCCGCAGAGCTTCTCGCTGCTGCAGTTGCAGCGCGCGGTCGAGGCGTTGGCCGGGCGGCGCCTGCACAAACAGAATTTCCGCCGCTTCATCGAAAGCGAAGGGCTGGTCGAGGAGACCGGCGAGATGGTCGCCGGCACCGGCGGCCGCCCGGCCAAGCTCGTCCGCTTCCGCCGCGAGGTGCTGCTGGAACGGGCCGCCTCGGGCACCAAGCTGCCGCTGTCGCGATCGGCCTGAGAGAGGTTAGCCCGGCTGGATCAACGGCGGACCGACGATGCTGACGCCGAATTTCTCGCCGAGCGCTATGAAATCGATGTCGCCGCCGTGGGCGATTCCTCGACGCCGCCTGGCGTACAGGTCGCCAGCAAGCGTAAGGGAGCATCGGTCGGATTGCCCCAGGCATGCTGGATGCCTCTCGGCAGCATGATCGTGGTGCCGGCGGCGGCATCTCGACGACAGAATAGGCGCCGTCCGTCTCCTCGGCGGCGACGCGGATGAAGCAGCGCTCGCCCGGCCTCGTCTGCAGCCAACCCTCTTTGCTCGTCGCCGTCGCCATGCCTGCATTTCCTGACCTCACTCGGGCAGGTTGCGGGGGGCGCGCTGTCGCTCGGCTACCACTCGACCCCGATCGGGCTACGGCCGTAACCCGTAGCTCTCAACCGAGGACCACCTTGCATCGAACCGTGCCGGCCCGGTCGTGCTTCACCGCGATCTCGATCTCGGCGCCCTTGGGCCCGCGCAAATTCCACTCGAATCGGGCGCGGTCGGGGGTGGCGCTCGCCACCCGGCCGAAGCCGATCAGCGATTTGAGATGGGAGCGGCCTTCGAGCTGGCCGCCCTCGACGATCAGCGTCCCGCCGGCGAGCGCGCAGCCTTCCGGTAGCCCGATCTCGGCGGCGAGGCCGCGCACGACCTTGCGTTCGAGCGCGATCTTGGAGACGTAGCTCGGCAGCCAGCCGGTATTTTGGACGGCGATCTCGACCCGCCACAGCTCCTCGCCGAGCTGCTCGGTCCTGGCCTGCAGCAATTCGAGCTTGGGTGAGATCAGCGCCTGCCAGATCACCCATTTGGGAAAGCGGGCGACCTCGCGTTCGAGGAACTGCGGCGGCGGGTTGCGGAAGGCGTGCATCGCGTTCCAGCCGCCCAGCTCGATCTTGCCCAGCTGCGGATGCTCGAACGCGTACCAGTCGATATAGCCTTCGCCTTCGAGCGCCGTGTCGGCCCAGGCCAGCATCTTCAGATCGTCCTCGACCGAATGGTCGCGGAACCAGTCGATATATTTATAGTCCTCGATGCCCGCCTCACGCTGCGGCGACCAGATCTCGACAGCCCACATGAAGGCGCCGAGATGGGTGTAGAGCCAGTCGAAGCCGCCGGTGATCACCTGCTTCGGATGATAGCGGAAATCGTGATAGATCGAGATGGCGGGATATCCGGTGATCTCGGCGCCCTTCTCGCCGACGGCCTGGTAGACCCACAGATCCTCGGGCGGCATGTCGCCATCGGCCTTGTCCGCATAGGGACGCAGCAGCACGCCGCTATAAGTGTGGAAATCGACGCCGCCGGTGATGTTGGCATGGCGGACGACGTAATCGACGACGGCGCGGATCTCGGGCTCGGAGGTCGGGAACGGGCCGGCGCCGGGCTGCTCGTGCTCCTGCCGCCAGCCGGCCGGATAGTTGCGGTTGAGGTCGAGCCCCTGCTTGGATGCTGAGACCGGGATCTGCACGCCGTCGTAATTCTCGATCAGCCCCTCGGCGATGACGCGGAAATACTCGCCGCCGGTCTCGATCGGATCGCGCCGCATCATCAGGCGCGGCTCGTCCGGATGCTTCTTCCAGCCGCCATTTGGGTCGGGAATGCGCATCAGCAGTAGCCTGCCGTCGCCATCGACATCCTGCTCGACCAGCCCGTTCGGACGATCGTGCGGAAAGGGGTAGGGGCGCGTGCTGGAGCGGGTCAGGCGCGGCGGCGTTTCGAGCGACCATTCGGCGCCATCGGGATTGATGCGCGGGCAGACATAGAGGGTCCGGCTGTCGAGCAGGCGGGTGATATCGGCGTCGCGCCCATAATCCGCGAGCAGGTGATCGATGAGATAGAGGCAGGCGGTGGAGGCCGAGAGTTCGCTCGAATGGACATTGCCCGCGACCCAGAAGCCCGGCTTCTCGGCTGCCGGCCCGGTCTCGAGGTTGGTCAGGGTCAGGACCCAGATGTCGCGGCCCTCATAGCTCTTGCCGGCCGATTCGATCTGCACGAGCCCGGGATGGCGCCCGACGATCGCGTTCAGCTCGGCCGTCAGCTCGTCGTACCGATAATAGCGGTTGAACTCCATTTTCCCTGCAACCCGTTCATCTCGTTGATGCCCGCGTTGAGCATAGGGGACAACATGCGCGCATGAAAGCCGGGCGGCATTTACCCAAATGCCGCAGTTTTTCGTATTGACAACATTGTAGATAAACCTCATTCTCGACCAGATAGAAAGCTTGCCGTGGAGGGTCTGCCATGCCGACTGAAGGGTCTTTGAGCTTCCGCTTTCAACCGCTCGTCGCCTGGCGGGCCATGTCGAAGCTGTTGGCCGACGGCGAGGACACCAAGCAGGCTTTCTATATCGCCGAAGCGCTGCGCGGCGGCTCGGCCAAGGCCAATTTCAATCGGTTCCGGACCAGCCCGGTCGGTGCCGCGGTGCTGGCGGAACGGCGTATCCTGCTCGATCGGCTGTGCGATCGTGCCACGCTCTCGGCATTGCCCACGGATACGCTCGGCCGCGCCTACCATGATTTCCTGGCGCGCGAGAATCTGACCGCCGAAGGGCTGGTCGAGGCCTCGAAGCACACCGAGCGGGCGGATGCCTCGCCGGATGTCCGGCTGTTCTTCGACCGCTCGCGCGACACGCACGATCTCTCGCACGTCGTCACCGGCTATGGCCGCGACGGGCTGGGCGAGATCTCGCTGCTCGCCTTCGCCTACGCCCAGTCGGGCAATCACGGCCTGGGCTTCATTTCGCTGATCGCCATGGCCAAGGTCGCGCGCGAAGTCCCGAACCTGCCGATCCGCGCCGCGGTGTGGGAAGGCTATCGCAACGGCCGCGCCGCCCGACGCTTCAACGAGGCCGATTGGGAAGCGCTTCTGAGCGAGCCGCTGGAAGCCGTGCGCGCCCGCCTCAACATCCGGCCGCCGCTGCGTTATCGGGCGATCATGGATGCGGTGCGCGCTCACGCGGCGGAGCAGTCGCTCCAGGCGGCCTGAGGCTGGCCGGCATCCTTTTTCGGCCATACGGGATGAACCGCATTTAATGTGAGACGGCCGCGCCGGTCATGCCATAACCTTCCTCGCGTAACTTTGGAGGACGGCGTGTCGATCGGCTCTTCTCGTGTCATGAGTATAGTTCTGGCTCTGGCCTGGTCCTCGGCGGCTTTCGCCGCCGAAGCGCCCCCGGTGGCGCCGGTCAAGCCCGTCACGGAAAACTTCTTCGGCACGGAGGTGACCGATCCCTATCGCTGGATGGAGGAATCGGGCGCGCCGGAATTCATGTCCTGGATCAAGGGTGAGGCGGATTACACGCGCTCGGTGCTCGACCGCATTCCCGGCCGCGACGCGCTCCTGAAGCGGGTCGTGGCGCTCGACAATGCCGGCATCCTGATCCGCAGCGTCCAGATCGCGCACGGCAAATATCTCTATGAGAAGACGGTTCCGGGTGCGGCCAATTACTCGCTGACCATGCGGGTCGGCCGCACCGGCAAGGAAACCGTGCTGGTCGATCCGGAGAAGCTCGGCAGCGAAGGCCACCATGTCGCGCTCGACTGGTTCTCGCCGTCGGCGGACGGACATTATGTCGCCTATGGCCTGTCCGAAGGCGGCTCGGAAGCGAGCGTGCTGCATCTGATCGACCTCGACACCGGCAAGCCGCTGCCCGACGTGATCGACCGGGCGCGCTTCGCCCAGCCTTCCTGGCTGCCGGACGGCAAATCCTTCTTCTACACGCGCACCCTCGAAGGCGCTGCCGGCACCGACAAATACAAGAACCTCAAGGTCTACAAACATGTGCTCGGCACCGATCCGGCACAGGATCCGCTGATCCTGGCCAAGGATTCGACGCCGTCCCTGCCATTCGGCGACAGCGACTTTCCGTTCGTCGGCGTGACGCCGGGCTCCGACGTGGCGGTCGCCATCCTCGTCCATGGCGTCCTGAACGAGCACACGGTCTTCACCGCGCCCTTGGCCGAGGTCGGCGGCGCGTCGACCGCCTGGCACAAGGTCGCGGATGTCGAGGACGACGTGACCGGCGAGGCGCTGCACGGCCACGCCCTCTATCTGCTTTCCCATAAGGACGCGCCGCGCTTCAAGGTGCTGAAGCTCGATGCGGCACAGCCCGATCTCGCCAAGGCCGAGACGGTGGTGCCGCCGAGCGAGGTCGTGATCCGCAACATCGCGGCCGCCGGCGACGCGCTCTATATCGACGATCTCGATGGCGGCATCAGCGAAACCCGGCGGCTCCCCTATGAGGGCGGCCGCGCCGGCAAGCTCGATCTGCCGATCAAGGGATCGATCGCGGAGATCTTCGCCAACCCGACCGAGCCCGGTATCACCTTCAGCCTGGAAAGCTGGGTCGTGCCGCGCGGCTGGTATCAATATGATCCCAAGACTCGGAAGGTGAGCGACACCGGGCTTCTGCCCAAGGCGCCGATCGACGTGTCGCCCTTCACCTCCGAGGAGATCAAGGTCAAGGGCGCCGACGGCGTCGAAATCCCGGTCTCAATCGTCCATAAAAAGGATCTGAAGCTCGACGGCGAGCGCCCGACCTGGCTCACCGCCTATGGCTCCTACGGCATCACCCTCAACCCGACCTTCGCGCCGCGCTATCTGGCGCTCCTGGAGAAGGGCGGCGTCTGGGCGATCGCCCATGTCCGCGGCGGCGGCGAATATGGCGAGGATTGGCACAAGGCCGGTCAGAAGCTGACCAAGCAGAACACCATCTCCGATCTGGTCAGCGCCGCCCAATATCTGATCGCCCAGCATTACACCTCGTCCGCGACGCTCGCGATCAACGGCGGCAGCGCCGGCGGCATCACGGTCGGCGGGGCCGAGACCCAGCATCCGGAGCTGTTCCGCGTCGTGCTCGACGATGTCGGCGTCACCGACGCGCTGCGCGGCGAATTCTCCGAGAACGGCCCACCCAACATCCCGGAGTTCGGCTCGGTCAAGACCGAGGACGGCTTCAAGGGCCTCTTCGCCATGGACGCTTATCAGCATGTCAAGGACGGCACGGCCTATCCGGCGACGCTGATCACCACCGGCATCAACGATCCGCGGGTGCCGTCCTGGGAGCCGTCGAAATATGCAGCCCGCCTGCAGGCGGCGAACAGCAGCGGCCGGCCGATCCTGCTCCGGGTCGATTTCGACGCCGGCCACGGCATGGGGTCGACCAAGCTGCAGCGTGATCAGGAATTCGCCGACAAGCTGGCCTTCATGTTCTGGCAGTTCGGCCTGCCGGACTATCAGCCGAAGCCGGCCGGCTGATGAAAGATGGCGGGGAGGCAGGATTGAGCACCGTCGAGGAAATCGTCCCCCTTCCCCGCCTCGCCGGCGTGACGCCGCCCGAGGGGCAGCTGTCGTTCTGGAAATTCTTCCGGATGGCGCGCCATAACGGGCTCGCCGTCATTCCCCGGTCCGCCTATGAGCAGCCGGTGATCGAGCAGAACATCCTGGGGTTCCGCACCTACCTGATCAACGATCCGGCGGGCGTGCGCGAGGTGCTGCTCGACCATGTCGCGGAATATCCCAAGACCAGCTTGGAAAAGCGCGCGCTCGGCCTGGCCGTGGGACGCGGGCTCCTGACCAGCGACGGCGAGGTCTGGCGGGCGCATCGGCGCATCATGGCGCCGTCCTTCGATCATCGCAGCATCCAGGGCTATGCGCCGGTCATGGTCGAGGCGACCGACCGGCAGGCCGATCGCTGGGATGCCGAGCCCGGCGGCCAGGTGATCGACATCGCCGACGCGATGATGCATGTGACGCTCGACATCATCGCCCGCACCATGTTCTCGGCCGAGACCGCTCACATGGCGGGGCTGGTCGAGCGCACCATCCGCGGCTTTCAGGCGATGGCCGATTTCGGCGTTCCCGATCTTCTGCCGGTGATCGGGCCGCTGCGCTGGCGCATGCATGAGCGGCGGTCGCGCGCGATCTTCGCCGATTTCGACCGCGAGATCCGCCGCCTGATCGAGGGCCGCGCCGCCGATCCGACGTCGGGCGGCCCGGATCTGCTCGGCCGGCTCATCGCCGCGCGCGACGAGGAGACCGGCGGCGGCATGGGTGCCGAGGAATTGCGCGACCAGGTCGTGACCATCTTCCTCGCCGGTCACGAGACCACGGCCCTCGCCATGACCTGGACCTGGTATCTGCTGTCGCAGCATCCGGCAGCGCTCGCCAAGCTCGAGAACGAGCTCGACGCGGTGGTGGGCGACCGCGCGCCCCGGCACGAGGATCTGCCCAAGTTGCCCTATGCGCGCATGGTGGTCGAGGAGGCGATGCGGCTCTACCCGCCGGCCCCCGGCCTCTCGGCGCGGCTGGCTACGAAGGAGCGCGTCATCGCCGGCACGCGCGTGCCCAAGGGGGCCGCCGTCGCGGTGATGCCCTGGGTGCTGCATCGGCACCGCCTGCTATGGGACGAACCCGACCGCTTCGACCCGGAGCGTTTCTCGCCCGAACGCTCGGTCGGGCGGCATCGTTTCGCTTACCTGCCGTTCGGCGGCGGCCCGCGCATCTGCATCGGCCTCGCCTTCGCCATGGTCGAGGCGGTGCTGATCCTCGCCACCCTGGCCCGGCGCTACCGCTTCCATCTGATGCCGGACCAGGTGATCGATCCGCACCAGGCGATCACTCTGCGACCGCGCTACGGCATGAAGATGCGGCTGGAACGGCGCATCTGAGGCCGATCCGGGCTGGCGCCCCGGCCGGCTTCGCCTATAGTCGAGGCAACTCGTCACGCCTGCCGAAAGCCTCGATGCCCGCGCCGTCCGCCGCCCCGTCGCCGCAAATCCCGTTCTCGATCTGGTGGCTCGCCCGCGCGCTCGTCCGCCATCCGGGCTGGTTCGTCCGGCTCGGCAATCTCGAAAGCTCGCTGTTCCAGGAGCAGCTCGATCCGATCGTGATCGACCGGCCGATCTTCATCTGCGGCCTCGCTCGGTCAGGGACCACCATCACGCTCGAGCTGCTGACCTCGCTCGACGGCGTGGTCTCGCATCGCTACCAGGATTTCCCCTGTGTACACCTGCCGCTCGCCTGGAATCGCGCGCTCGGGGGCGATGCGCGCAAGACCGCGGCCCCGGTCGAGCGGCTGCATGGCGACGGCATCTATGTGACGAGCGCCAGCCCGGAAGCGATCGAGGAGCCGCTGTGGATGTCGTTCTTCCCGCAGGCGCACGATCCGCGCGTCTCGAACCTGCTGCCGGCGACACTCGATCGGCCGGAATTCGCCCGTTTCTATCGCCGCAATCTGCAGAAGATCCTGATGCTGCGCGGGGGTCGGCGCATCGCCGTCAAAGGGAATTATCTGCTCTCGCGCCTGCCTTACCTGGCCCGGCTCTTTCCCGATGCGCGCTTCATCGTGCTGGTGCGCGAGCCCTTGGAGCACGTCGCCTCGCTCGCCCGCCAGCAGCGCATCTTCGCCGAGGCGCAGCGGACCAACGCGCGCGCCCAGGATTATCTGAGGGCGCTCGGCCATTTCGAGTTCGGGCTCGACCGGCGGCCGATCAATATGGGCGACGACGCCGTGATCGAGGAGATCCTGGCGCGCTGGGCCCGCGGCGAGGAACTGGCGGGCTCGGCCCTTTATTGGCGGCATCTCTATGGCAGCCTGTCGGCGCTGCTGGCCGAGGACGAGGATCTCGCCCGCCGGGTCGCCATCGTCCGGTTCGAGACGCTTTACGGCGAGCCCGCCCAAACCCTGCGCCGGCTGCTCGATCATTGCGGGCTCGATGCCGACGCGCCGCCGCTCGAAAGCCTGGCCGCCCGGCTCAAGCCGCCGCGGCTTTATCGTCCCGACATTCCGGCCGGCGAGGCCGCCGATGTCGCCCGGATCTGCGCGCCGGTCGCCTCGCTCTACGGCTACGCCTGATCAGGGCGCGTGCGCCGCCTGCGTGCCGCAGCTCGCGCAGTTCTGGAGGAAGGCGTAGTCGGCCGGATCGATGCGTTGCGCTCCCCAGATCACCGGCGCGAAGCGCGTGCCGGCGACGGGCGGGCTGACATATTCCCAGGCGAGATCACCGGCGCGCGTCACCTCGAAGGCGCGACCGCCGGTCGATTCCGTCACCAGCACATTGCCGTTGGGCAGCGCCTGCTTGGTGCCGCGCACCGAGGAGGAGAAGGGGTGGCTCGTGCCGCCGTCATAGGACCAGAGCTCGGCGCCGTTCTTGGGATCGATCTCCAGGATGCGCGACGGCTCGGCGCCGCCGATATTGGCGCGATTGTCGAAGATCATGAGCGTGCCCTGCTCGGTCAGTTCCGCATCGTGGGCGTGGTGCCAGTTGCCGCGCCGCGCCCAATGGACGAGCCCGGTCTTGCGGTCGATCACGACCACCGTGTCCATGTCGCGCAGATTGACCAGCAGGTCGCCCTCGGACACTTGCGGGAACTTCTCGGCCACATTCTTCGAGATGATCTGCACGGTGTTGGCGTGGAACAGATCCCAGCAATAATGCTGGTCGCGCGGGCAGCCGAACCAGCCTTCGTCGAGCACGGCGAAGGTCTGGGCGTAGGGCGAGCGCCCGAGCGCGTCGCTGAGCCAGATGGTGCGCAGCGGATGGCCGTCGGCATCGATCTCGGCCACCCCCTCGTCGCGGAATTGCGCCGGGATCGGCAAGCCTTCGCGCGCCGGCGGCTGGCCCTCGCGGCCGACCAGCACGAAGAAATGCCCGTCCGGACCTTGCCTGACATCGTGGTGCGGGTTGCCCGTAAACGACCAGATGAGCTTCGAATCCTTGTCGATCTTCACCAGCACGGTGTTCATCACCGTATCGTCCCAGTGAAAGGCGGGGAATTCCTCCTCGTCGAGCAGCAGCGCCAGCAGGCTGCCATCGGGCAGCAGCACCAGCCCGTCGATGGTGATGTCCTCAGGCCTGAGCAGGCCGGGCAGGGTGAAGAGTTGCTCGACCGGCACGCGCCAGCGATGCACCGCCTTGCCGTCGGCGGCCATCAGCGTCACCTCCGGTCCGCCGGTCGCCAGTAGGGTCAGGCCGGGCGCCATCGCCGATCCGTCATGGATCACCGTGCCCGAATGCTCGGGCAGGGGCCGGTCGCCCAGGCTCGCCTGCACGGTCTGGCCCGCCGCCCGGCGCAGCATCGCCACCGTCACGCGGATCGACGACAGCACGCCGCGAATCGTCGGCGCCGGCTCCATGTCGAGCCGTTCCGTCGCCACGCCCACGACCAGTGCCGCGATACAAAGACAGGCGATCAGCCCGGCGCGTCGCCAACGCATCTTTTGCTACTCCCACCAGCCATTGTCGGTTATGCCGGGCGGACTTCGTGCCGTTCAATGCGGCGAAACCGTTTGTTACAAAATTGTCTCGGTCCCGGGCAGGCAGTCCGCGTCCGACGGAGGGCGCCTGATGCCGCGGTTCCTGATCCTGCTTCTGGGGTTGACCCTGCTCGCCGGCGCGGCGCGGGCCGAGGAAGGCATGTGGCTGCCGGACGCCTTTCCCGCCGATCGGGTCGCCGCCGATTACGGTTTCAGGCCGGATGCCGCCTGGCTCGATCATGCCCGGCTCGCCGCGGTCCGGCTCGATGGCTGCTCGGGCGGGCTGGTCTCGGCCACCGGCCTGGTCGCGACCAACCATCATTGCGTCGAGGATTGCCTCGCCCAGAATTCCACCAAGCAGGCCGACCTCTCCGGCCCCGGCTTCTATGCCGCCACGGCCGGCGACGAGAAGCGCTGCGCCGGCGCCGTCGCCGACCGGCTGCTGGAGATCACCCACGTCACCGATCGCATTCTGGAGGCGACAAAGGGCAAGGAGGGCGCCGCCTTCGCCGCCGCCTTCAAGGCCGAAACCGCCGCCATAACCTCGGCCTGCCGGGGCGGGGACGACAAGCTGCATTGCCAGGTCGTGACCTTGTTCGCCGGCGGCCGGTACGATCTCTACAAATACCGGCGCTACCAGGATGTCCGGCTGGTCTTCGCGCCCGAGAACGACATCGCCAATTTCGGCGGCGATCCCGACAATTTCGAATTTCCGCGCTATGCGCTCGATGTCGCGTTCCTGCGCCTCTACGAGGACGGCAAGCCGCTCGATTCCAAGGGCTTCTATTTCCATCTCGCCGAGCGCGAGGCGCTGGCCGGCGATCTCGTCTTCACCGTCGGCGATCCGGGCCGCACCGCGCGGTTCGACACCGTGGCGCAGCTCGAAGCGATCCGCGATGTCGAGCTGCCGCAGCATCTGCTCTATATCGCCGAGGAGCGCGGCCTGCTCCGGGATTTCACTCGGCGCGGCCCCGATCAGCGGCGGATCGCCGAGGCGGAACTGCTTGAGGTCGAGAACACGCTCAAGCTCCTGAAGGGCGAATGGGCGGCCTTGATCGACCCGGCCCTCATTACCGCCAGGCGCCATGCCGAGGCCGAGCTCAGGGGCAAGGTCGCGGCCGATCCGAGTGTGAGCGCCGCGTGGGACGACATCGCCCGCGCCGTCGCCTGGCACCGCACCATCTCGGCGCGCGCCTTCCTCATCGGTCAGGGTAGCGGCGCCTCCGATCTGTTGGCCGATGCGCTGGTCCTCGTCCGGGCCCCGGTCGAGCGCGCCAAGCCCGACGGCGAGCGGCTCGGCGAATATAGCGAGGCGCGCTTTCCTTCGCTGCGCGAGGAGCTCTCGAGCGACGCGCCGATCGTGCCGGAGCTGGAGACGCTGAAGCTCGCCTATTGGCTGCGCAAGCTGCAGGAAGATCTGGGGCCGGACGATACCGATGTCCGCGCGCTGCTGGCCAGCCGCTCGCCGGACGAACTCGCGGCCAATCTGGTCAAAGGCAGCAGGCTCGGCGAGGCGACGCTGCGCCGCAAGCTGCTCGATGGCGGCGCCAAGGTGGTCGATGCCGCGCGCGACCCGATGCTCGATTTCGCCCGGCTGCTCGATCCGATCGCGCGCGCCGTGCGCACGCGCATCGAGAATGAATATGATTCCGTGCTGCGTGATGCCGGCGGCCGCATCGGCCGCGCCGCCTTCGGCGTCTATGGCGACCGGCTCTATCCCGACGCCACCTTCACGCTGCGCCTGAGCTGGGGCACGGTCAAGGGCTGGACCGAGCCGGGCGGCCGCTCGGTGCCGGCCGAGACCCGCTTCGCCGGGCTCTTCGGCCGCGCCACCGGCAACGACCCGTTCCGCCTGCCGCCGCGCTGGGCCGAGGCCAAAGCCGAGCTCGATCCCGGCACGCAGTTCGATTTCGCCACCACCAACGACATCGTCGGCGGCAATTCCGGCTCGCCGGTGATCGACCGCAAGGGCGAGGTGCTGGGCCTCGCCTTCGACGGCAACATCCAATCGCTCGGCGGCGACTATGGCTACGATCCGACGCTGAACCGCTCGGTCGTGGTGAGCGCCGTCGCCATCCGCGAGGCGCTGGCGAAGCTCTATGGCGCCAACCGGCTGCTCGACGAGTTGGGCACGGCGCCGCGATAAATCCGGGCGAGTGCCATAGCAGTCTGGATTAGGTGAAAAACTGAAAAGAAATTTGACGGTCGAGGCGATGCCTCTCTCCCTAACATACTGAAATCGCTGCGCGGCAAGAGACGGTGCGGAAATTGCTGGTAGTACCCCTGTCGCGCGGGCGACCGAAAATAAAAAGCGCGTGCCAGAAACTTTGGGAGGTAAGCTCATGTTCCGTTCTTCTTTGATGGCGCTGGCCGCCGTCATGCTGACCGCGGGTGCCGCTCATGCGGATGTATTTGTCGGCACGACCACCTTCACCGACAAGAATGCCGGTGGTAAGGCGGATTTCGCCGCCAACTCACCGGCAATCGATCTGACGACCCTGCTCACGCCGGGGGCGAGCGTCACGATCGCCGATTTCCTGACGATCACGACGACCGACACGACCACCAAGACCAATACCGAAATCGACAATCTTTCCGTCGCCTTCAAATTCACGGCGCCGGACAAGCAGAGCGGCAAGCAGACCGGTACGGGCAGCGAATCGGTCGTCATCGTTTCCAATCAGGTGAACGTCGCGAACGGCTTCATCACCTGGGACGATACCGGCCTAGGCGCGGGCGTCACGGAGGTCGTTTTCGACGATGGCGCGATCCTCGATATCGCGCTCAGCGCCGCCTCGGTCACCATCTTCAACAACACCGACCCGAACCTGAGTTTCGATGTCGATGCCACCTTCACGCTCGTGCAGGTTCCCGAGCCGGCGACGCTGGCATTTCTCGGCGCCGGCCTTCTGGGGCTTGCCGGGCTGCGCCGGCGCCGGGCTTTCTGATCGCATCGGGCTCCAGGCTCTGCCGCTATTCGGCGGAGCGATAAATCTCGCCGTCCCGTCTGATCTTGCCGTCATCGACGAGCTTGATCAGATGGGCCAGCACCGAGCGCGAGGCGGCCGGGACGAGGCGCGGATCGAGCTCCTTGTAGATCGCCGCGACCAAACCCGCGACATCGCTCGGCCGCTCGATCACGCGGCGCAGGATCGCCCCCTCGCGATGACGCCGATGGCCGAGAAGCGCCCGGGTGAAGGCCGGACCGTCCGGGATCTCCGGACCGTGCGCGGGGATATAGCGGCGCTCCGGCCGGCGGCGCAGCTTGTCGAGCGAGGCCATGTAGTGGGCCATGTCGCCGTCGGGCGGGCTCACCACCGTCGTCGACCAGCCCATGACGTGATCGCCGCTGAGGATCGTCGCCTCCTCGGCGAGCGCGAAGCACAGATGGTTCGAAGCATGGCCCGGCGTATGGATCGCCTCCAGCGTCCAGCCCGGCCCTGAAACCATCTCTCCGTCCGCCAGGCGCCGGTCGGGATCGAAACGCGCATCGCCGCCCGCTTCGCCGGCGCTGCCATGGCTCGCCTGCGGGCCGAAGCCCAGGATTGGGGCGCCGGTCAGCGCCTTGAGCGCCGGTGCCAGCGGCGAGTGGTCGAGATGGCTGTGCGTCACCAGAATATGGCTCACCGCCTCGCCGGCCAGGGCTGCGCCGAGCGCATGGAGATGGGCGGGGTCGTCCGGGCCGGGATCGATCACGGCGACGGTGCCCCGGCCGATGATGAAACTGTTGGTGCCCTTGAAGGTAAAAGGGCTCGGATTATTGCAGATAACCCGCCGGATCAGCGGACTCAGCGTCTCGACGGCGCCATAGGCGGCGGCTAGATCGCGCCGGAACTCGATATCATCCTCGCTCATGCCGCATCCCTCGCGCGTAAATCTGCCAAGACCTATCCGCATACCTCGCCGCGGAATGAGGCAGATGCAGTGTCCGATTTTGTCCGAAACTGTCCGATTTCGAACGATTTAAATAAGTCGGATTTGTGTAAGTCATTGAAAGTTAAGTGTTGGGGTTGATGGTCCGGCGCTTGCTCCTAGTTAAGGGGCGAAACAACCATCAGAGAGTACAACATGTCTGTTCAGAAGATTGCCGAAGAGTCCATTCAGGTCGTCGTTTGCCTGTCCTGTTTCACCATGGTCATAGCCGTATGGTGGCAGTTCGCCGGTGCCGGGTCCTGGTTCCATTGAGCGGGTTGGCTCTTCCGCGGCGTGGGCAGGGTGCCCGTGCCGCGGAAGGTCGCCGCGTGTAGCGCGCCGCGTGCTGAAGCGGCCAAAGGAATTCCAGGCGTTCGCGCCCGTCACTTGAGATGCTCGTGACCAGGCGGCGGTTCGAAATCGGTCCATCGTCATCGACCCTCGAACGAAAGACCGAGCCTGTTCTCATCGATCCCGGCATCGATAATAGGTTTCCCCGACAAGCAGGATAACGAGGCGTTCCCGCTCATTGCCAGCGGGCGTGGCGGCGAGGGCGCGGTCGCATTCTCTTAACCTTGTCACGGATTCGCAATTTACGCTTGACAGCTCCCTTATGCTCAGGATTAGCATAACTCTCCAGCCGGCCTTGAGAGCCGGTATTTTCGACCCCACATAATGCTCAAATTGAGCATAAAGGTGTCCCAGATGCAAACCGCCCAAGCCGCTCTGCTCGAGCGCACCGCCCCCATCTACGACCGCGTCCGCAATGTCATTCCCGCGATCGAGTGGCCGTTCTTCGCGCCCGATATCGAGGCGATCCTGCGGCTGAAGCGTGAGCGCAACGCCATCATCCTCGCCCATAACTACCAGACGCCGGAGATCTTCCACGGCGTCGCCGATATCGTCGGCGACAGCCTGGCGCTGGCACGCGAGGCGGCCACGGCCAAGGCCGATGTGATCGTGCTCGCGGGCGTGCATTTCATGGCCGAGACGGCCAAGCTGCTCAATCCCAGCCGCACCGTGCTGATCCCCGACGACAGCGCCGGCTGCTCGCTCGCCTCCTCGATCACGGCCGAGGATGTGCGCCTGTTGAAGCAGCGCTATCCGGGGGTGCCGGTCGTCGCCTACGTCAACACCTCGGCCGATGTGAAGGCCGAATGCGATATCTGCTGCACCTCGGGCAACGCCAAGAAGGTGGTGGAATCGCTAGGCGTGCCGCGCGTCATCATGCTGCCGGACCGCTATCTCGCCCGCAACATCGCGGCCCAGACCACGGTCGAGATCATCGCCTGGGAAGGCGCCTGCGAGGTGCATGAGCGTTTCACCCCCGCCGATATCGCGACCATCCGGCAGAGCCATCCGAACGTCGTCGTGCTCGCCCATCCGGAATGTCCGCCCGAGGTGGTGGCGGTCGCCGATTACGCCGGCTCGACCGCCGGCATGGTCGATTTCGTCGCCCAGAAGCGGCCGGCGCGCGTGGCGCTCATCACCGAATGCTCGATGAGCGACAATGTCGCCGCCCAATATCCCGACATCGAGTTCGTACGGCCCTGCAACCTGTGCCCGCACATGAAGCAGATCACCCTGCCCAAGATCCGCCATGCGCTCGAGACGATGAGCTTCGAGGTGACGGTGCCCGACCATATCGCCGAGGCCGCGCGCCGCTCGGTCGAGCGGATGATCGCGATCGGCTGACGAGGCCCTTTATCATGTTGCCTGATCCGGCAAGTCTGGCCGGGCGGCCGATCATTATCGGCGCCGGTCTGGCCGGGCTGATGGCGGCGCTCGAACTGGCGCCGCGCCCGGTCGTCATCCTCACGAAATCGCCGCTCGGGGTCGATTGCGCCAGCGCCTGGTCGCAAGGCGGCCTCGCCGCCGCCGTCTCGGCCGAGGACAGCGTCGATCTGCATCTGGCCGACACGATCGCCGCCGGCGACGGCCTCGTCGACGCGGCGGCGGCGCGGCGCATCATCGAGATGGGTCCCGCCATCGTCGAGCGGCTGGTGGCGCTCGGGGCCCGGTTCGGCCGCAAGCCCGACGGCGGCTTCAAGCTCAAGCTCGAAGCCGCCCATTCCCGTCATCGCGTCGTCAATGCCGGCGGTGACGGCACGGGGGCGGAGATCATGCGCGCCGTGGTCGCGGCGGTCCGGCGCACGCCGTCGATCGCCGTGCTCGAAGGCGTCACCGCGCTCGATCTCCTGGCGGGCAGCGCCATCGAAGGCGTTGCGGTCGCTGCCGGCGGCGAGACGACGATCCTGCCGACGCGCGCCGTGATCCTGGCGACCGGCGGCCTCGGCGGTCTGTGGCGGCACAGCACCAACCCGCCGGGGGCGCTCGGCCAGGGGCTGGCGCTGGCGGCGCGAGTGGGCGTCGAACTCATCGATCTCGAATTCATGCAGTTCCACCCGACCGCGATCGATGTCGGCCGCGATCCGATGCCGCTCGCCAGCGAGGCGATCCGCGGCGACGGCGCCACCTTGATCGACGAGGCCGGCATCCGCTTCATGGCGGGGCAGGGGCGGGCGGAGCTGGAGCCGCGCGACGTCGTCGCCCGCGCCGTCTGGAAGCGGCTGGGCGAGGGGCATCGCGTCTTCCTCGACAGCCGTGCTGCGCTCGGCGCCGAATTCCCGAAGCGCTTCCCCGGCGCCGCCGAGGCCTGCCGGCTGGCCGGCATCGATCCGGTGACGGCGCCGATCCCGATCCGGCCGGCGGCGCATTACCATATGGGCGGCGTCGCGGTCGACGGTGCCGGCCGGTCCGGGCTCGACGGGCTGTGGGTCGTGGGCGAGACCGCGGCCACCGGCCTGCACGGCGCCAATCGCCTCGCCAGCAATTCCATGCTCGAAGCCGCCGTTACCGGCGTGCTCGCCGCCCGCGACCTGGCCGGCCGCGAGCTGAGTGCCGCGCCGGCCGCGACGGGCACAGCGGCCCAGCCGACACCCGATCCGGGCGGCGTCGCCCGGGTTCGCGCCGCGATGAGCGAGGGCGTGGGCGTGCTGCGCGACGAGGCCGGTCTCGACCGGGCCATCGCGACGCTTCTGCCGATCGCCCGAGGCTCGACCGCCGCATCGGCACCCGCCACCGCCGGCCTCATGATCGCCGTGGCGGCGCGCGGCCGTCGGGAGAGCCGAGGCGGGCAATACCGGACCGATTATCCCGACCACGATCCGGCCCAGGCAAAGCGCCGGTCGCTGACGCTCGGCCAGGCCCTCGATCTGGCCCATTCCTTCGGAGCCGCCTCATGAGCTTCAACCCGCTTCCGACCTTGCTGATCGAACCGTTGGTGCGCTCGGCGCTGCTCGAAGATCTCGGCCGCGCCGGCGACATCACCACCGATGCGATCGTGCCGGCGGAGACCCAGGCGCGGCTCGCGCTCACCGCCCGCCAGGCCGGCATTGTCGCCGGGCTCGATCTGGCACTCATCGCGTTCAGGTTGGTCGACCCCGCGATCCGGGCCGAGATCGCGCGGCCGGACGGCAGCGCCGTAGCGCCCGGCGCCGTGATCGCGACGCTCGACGGGCCGGCGCGCGGACTTTTGACCGGCGAGCGGGTGGCGCTGAACTTTCTCAGCCACCTCTCGGGCATCGCGTCCGCCACGGCCGCGATCATGGCGGCGATCCAGCCGCACAAGGCCAGGGTCACCTGCACGCGCAAGACCATGCCCGGCCTCAGGCTGGTGCAGAAATACGCGGTCCGGGTCGGCGGCGGCGCCAATCATCGGTTCGGCCTCGACGACGCCGTGCTGATCAAGGACAACCATATCGCCGTCGCCGGCGGCATCCGGCCCGCTGTCGAGCGCGCACGCGCGGCCATCGGCCATCTGGTCAAGATCGAGCTCGAGGTCGATACGCTGGCGCAGCTCGAGGAGGCGCTGACCCTGCCGATCGATGCGGTGCTGCTCGACAATATGAGCCCGGCGCAGTTGACCGAGGCCGTGACGCTGGTTGGCGGCAGGCTGGTCACCGAGGCGTCGGGCCGCATCAACGCCGCGACCGCGCCGGCGGTGGCCGCGACCGGCGTCGATCTCATCTCGATCGGCTGGCTGACCCACAGCGCCACGATCCTGGATATCGGGCTCGACGAGGTTTAGTTCGTCGCCCGTGCTCCTATTATGGTTGTGACCCTGTGTAGGTTCGTCACGTATCGTGCCGTAGAAATACGACCGAACCCATGGGCAGTAGTATGCATTTCAACAAAAAATTCTGTCCGTGAACTTAATCTCGGGTGAGTCTGCGCAAGAGGTACAATATGTCCGGCCGCAATTGAGAAAACGGACATTTTGTTACTCGCCGAGTGGCGTGTAAAAATCAATAATTCAACCTAAGATATTGAACAATATAAAGATTATATTCGGAATTCCCGTGGCATGTTGCGTGCTAGTACGAGCGGATGGGCGCTCGGTACGCGCTGTAAAACAATAAGCGGGGTTCAAAATGCTTGGTCTTCTTGAGGGCGGCGAAAAAGCCGCGATCCTGTCCGCGTTGGACAAATCCTTGGCGATCATCGAATTCAAGCTCGACGGCACGATCATCACGGCAAACCGCAACTTTCTGGACCTGATGGGCTACAGTCTCGAAGAAGTGAAAGGCCGGCATCACCGCCTGTTCGTCGACCCGACCTTTGCCGGCAGCAGCGAATACCGGAAATTCTGGGACGATCTGGGGCGCGGCGAGTATCAATCCGCGCAGTACAAGCGCATCGGCAAGGGCGGCAAGGAAGTCTGGATCGAAGGTTCTTATAATCCGATCCTCGACCGTCGCGGCCGTCCCTACAAAGTCGTCAAGTTCGCGACCGACGTATCGGAGGCGAAGGCCATTTTCGCCGATCTCGCCGGCAAGGTCGAGGGCATCAGCCGGTCGCAAGGCATGATCGAGTTCGAGCTCGACGGTACAGTCATCACCGCCAACGAGAACTTCCTCAACTTGCTGGGCTACCGGCTCGAGGAGATCAAGGGACGCCACCACAGCCTGTTCGTCGAGGCCGCCTATCGCGACAGCCCCGACTACAAGCAATTCTGGCAAAGGCTCAACAGCGGCGAATATCAGGCTGGGCAGTTCAAGCGGGTCGGCAAGGGCAACAAGGAAGTCTGGATCGAGGCCAGCTACAACCCGATCTTCGATATGAACGGCAAGATCTGCAAGGTCGTGAAATTCGCGACCGACCTGTCGGCGCGCAAGGCCCAGAACGCAGCACTGGCGACTGACTTCGAGACCGGCGTGAACGCTCTGGTCAGGCGGGTCGCGACGTCGGCTGAGGATATGCAGGCGACCGCAGGATCGCTCGCCGCCGCTGCCGAGCAGACCAATCAGCAGACGTCGACCGTCTCGGCCGCGTCGGAGGAACTGGCGGCCTCGGTCAACGAGATCGCGCGCCAGATCACCGAAGCGACGCGGGTGATCAACGTCGCGGTCGACGAGGCGCGCAATTCCGAGCAGATGGTGAGCGATCTGGTCGATGCGGCCGGTAAGATCGGCGAGGTCACGCAGATGATCACCGACATCGCCAGCCAGACCAACCTGCTCGCCTTGAACGCGACGATCGAGGCGGCCAGGGCCGGCGAGGCCGGCAAGGGCTTCGCCGTCGTGGCGTCCGAGGTGAAGTCGCTCGCGACCCAGACCGCCAGGGCCACCGGCGAGATCGAGGAGCAGATCAAGGGCATCCAGGAAGCGAGCCGGAAGACGGCCGGCGCCATCGGCCAGATCGCCAAGATCATCGTGCAGGTGAGCGAGATCAATACCTCGATCTCGGGCGCCGTCGAGGAGCAATCGGCCGCGACCCGCGAAGTCTCGGGCAACATCAGCGGCGTCAGCCTCGCGGCCGAGGAAACCGGCCGCAACTCCGCCAACGTCCTGTCGGTGGCGCAATCGCTCACCGAGCAGGCGACCGGGCTCGAAGGCCAGGTGGAGCAGTTCCTGAAGACGGTCCGCGCCATGTGAGGCGCGGGTGAGGATCGCGGCCGGCGCTGGGCCGGCCGCGATCCTCATTCGAATTTGCTTTCCGTCAAACGGCAGACGGCCCAGACGGGCGGATAGAGCATGTTCTTTTCGCTGTGGTCCGGATCGTAAAGAACGGTCGGGTTGTCGAGGATACCGGCGAGGTATTGCTTGAAACCCGGCTGCTTCAGTTGAGCGGTGCCTGGTAGATTCTTGCGCGTATCCTCGATGACCTTGCCGTCGGCGTCGGTGAACTGATAGGTCACGACCGTTGCCGGCCGGCGGCCGATGCCGCTTTGCCGCTGCGTGACGATCGTCGCCGCGGCGGCACGTCCGTATCGGAGCAGTCTTCTTTCCGAAGAGTAGAACTTCAGAAATACCAAGAAGCAGATTGCGTAGGAAACGCCCATGAAGACGCCGAACGCTGCTGTCAGCCCATAGAATGTCCTGAACGGATCTTCCCGGTGGATGCGGTCGCGGAAATTCAGGTCTGAGAGCCCCAAATTGGTGGGATCGTAGAGGATCGGCACCGATTGGCCGATCCGCAACGCGCGATAGTCGGCCTCGTCTGTCGGATCGACCGCGTGCCTCACATCCTGCCTCATGGTGGGAGAGGCGGGGCTGAACTGATAGTCCACGTAAAAGGCCTGCGAATTTCGGCTCTTCTCGATGTGGAGGCTGGTGACCTGCGCCTCCGTCGCGACGCCCCGGCTTCTGAGGATCTCGGCCTTATGGGCCGATGCGTAAACACTCATCGCCAGAAATCCGAAGAGGCCCAGCCAGACGATCGTCAAGACCGTGCCGGCCCCTTTCATGACCCCGTTCAGCTCGACGCGGCGGGGAAGCGGCTGATCGAGCTCTCTCGGCAATACCCAGCCGGTCACGACGGCGCGCGGTCCGATCGGAGCGGCAATTCCGGAATGAACAGCAACGCCACGAACGCGATCACGGCGGTGACGACGCCTGCAGCGAAGGAATGCGCGATCGCCTGGCGGTAGATCTCGACCACGGCGGCATGGGCGGCCGGCGGCAATGCCTGGATCTGTTGGATGCCGCCCTGCAGCAGCGCCTTCGCGTCGATGCCGGACGGAAGGTTGCGGGCGGTGAGTCCCTGGCGCAGCTCCGCCGCCATCAGCGCGCCCGAGCCCGCGACGCCGAGCACGCTGCCGAGCGAGCGGAAATAGGCGAGCGTCGCCGTCGCCGCCCCCATATCGCTGCGCGGCACCGCGTTCTGCACGGCGATGGTCATGTTGGGCATGACCATGCCCAAGCCGAGGCCGAGTGCCACGAGCGCCGGCTCGATCACCGGGATGCCCAGGCCCGACCGCGTCGCCCAGGCGAGCACCACGAAGGCCGCGACCGCGGTGCCGAGCCCGCTCACCTGCATCGGCTTGTAGCGTCCGGTGGCCGAGACCAGCCGGCCATTGACCCGCGCTGCCACGACCATGCCGATCAGCAGCGGCACGGTCAGCAGGCCGGAATTCGCCGCCTCGACGCCGAGCACGATCTGGAAGAACAACGGAAAGAACACGGTGGCCGCCGTCAGCCCCATGAAGGCGAAGGCGAGCACGAAGCTGGCGATGACGAAGACCTTGTCGCGAAAGAGATGGAGCGGCACCACCGGTTCCGGTGCCACACGCTCGCGGATCACGAACAGGACCGTCAGGACGAGCGCCGCCGCGGCGAGGGCGAAGGTCAGGGGCGAGCGCCAGGGCAGCTCCGAGCCGCCCAGGCTCAGCACCAGCAGCAGCGCCGTGGTCGCTGTGGCGATGAGCGCCGCGCCCGGATAGTCGATCTTACGCCGTTCCGTCCGCTTCGGCTTCGGCAGGGCCACGGCGATCATGATCAGGGCCGCGATGCCGAAGGGCAGGTTGATGTAGAAGATCCAGTGCCAGGACAGCAGCTCGGTGATGGCCCCGCCCAGCACGGGACCGGCGACGCTGCACAGCGCATAGACGGCGCCGATCAGCCCCTGATAGCGGCCGCGCTCGCGCGGCGCGATCAGGTCGCCGATGGTGATCTGCGCCAGCGGCAGCAGCCCGCCGGCGCCCAGCCCCTGGATCGCCCGGAACAGGATGAGCTGGGGCATGGTCTGGGCGAGTCCGGCCAGCATCGAGCCGGCGAGGAAGATCAGCACGCCGGCATAGACCAGCGGCTTGCGGCCATATTGGTCGCTGAGCTTGCCGTAGAGCGGCATGGTCGCGGTCGAGGCCAGCACATAGGCGGTGACGACCCACGAGAGATGCGTGACGCCGCCGACATCGCTGACGATGCGGGGCAGCGCGGTGGCGACGATGCTCTGGTCGAGGGCCGCCAGCCCCAGCACCAGCATGAAGCCCAGATAGACCATCCGGATCTCGCGCTGGGTCGGCGGCGTGTCCTGCGGCGCCAGGGCGGCTGCGGTATTTCCGTCCATATTACTGCCCCAACTCGTGCAACGCCGCGATCGCGGCCCGGATCGCCTGCTGGCCCTCGGGCGAAAGGCGCTGGAGCTGCTGCGCCAGCCAGTCCGTGCGCTGCCTTTTCACCGCTTGGAGCAGCGCCTTGCCCTGGGCGGTAACCGTCAGCCCGACGCGCCGGCGATCCGCCGGATCGGGCGGCGCGCGTTCGACCAGCCCGTCCGCTTCGAGTTGCTTGATATGGCCGCTCATGGTCGGCCCGCGCAGCCGTTCCATTTCGGCCAGCTCGCCGATGGTGATGCCGGGATGCTTCAGGATGATGCCGAGCAGGATGTTCTGCAGCAGCGACAGGCCGGGCGGTTCGGATTCACGCCGCAATTGCCGATAGATGCGCAGGAGTGCCGGACGCAGCTCGCCGGCCAGCGCTTCCAGAGAATTATCCATGTAGGTAGGCTATCTATATGTCTGAACTACGTCAAGCGCAGACCGCGCTACCAGCCGAGGCTGGCGCTGTATCAATATTTCCAGGTTGCTGCCTTGGCGCCCTCGACCATCAGCGAGCGGTTCGGCAAGCCGCGTGTGCCGCCGGGGTAAAAAGCCCTCTAGCGCCGCCGGTTCAGAATCTCGTTCCGGATTTGCCGGGAGAAGCTGTTCTTCGATACCCAATATCGCGGCACCACCGTTCCGCCGAAGCCACAGTAGAATGAGCTGTCGGCAAGTCCTCGCGCGCCGTCGAAATCGAATATGAGCCCGTTTTGCGCGGCATGTCTGATCGCCGTCCAGATGAGCAAGCTGACCGCACCGTTGCCGGCGTCGGATGTGCGGGTCGACAACAGGTAATATTCGGCGCTGTTGTCCCAAACGACAAAAACTGCCGACACGGGCTCGGATTGATCGTTCAACGCGACCAGAACACGGCCGACACCGCGCCGGACGCATTCGGTTATGAGGGCGGTGACGAGAGCGGAATCATAGTAGTTCTTGAGCCCGCGCCGACGAAGATTTTCCTCGTAAAGCCGGATGAAAGAAGCGGGGTGGAACGCGTCCGTCACGGTGAGTTGTTCTTCTGCGCGCCGAATGACATTGCGGGTCTTATCGCGCATCCGGCGCCACAGCGCGTCCTCCGCATCCGGAGCGATCTCGGCGGTAAACTGTACTTCGGTCCGGAACCCGCTCGCTTCGAACGCGATCGTGTCGGTGATCCCGCGATGCAGCTTGAAGCGGATGCTCGACGCCGGCGGCAGGCCGTCGATCAGCTTCCGAGTGATCGCGATGCTCCGCAGCAGGCGGTTCACGTCCGAGCCCATCCCGGGATCCACGGCGGGACCGAGGAAATGCGTCAGCATCGGCATGTCGATTGTCGTCGTTCCGTATTTCTTCGTCACGACGAACGGCAGGCGGCCGACCAGCTTGCCGCCGGACTCCTGTTGGACCTCTTGATAGGATCCCTTCGATGCAGCGCTCAACCACCAGGGTTCGTGAAATACGGTGGGTGCCCATGCTGTCTTCGCCTGAGGCACTTTCGCAGGAAATGCCGGCCGCAAAACGATCGTGTCACGAGGAGACAAAAGCTCTGACAATGACATGCCCGTCCTCCGCAGCGCAGATTGCCGACCCAATGATCGGGCCGCGCGAGAACGGCCTGCGACCAACGGTGGCCAGACCTGCTCCGACCTTCTCCAGCCGCTTAGCGAACAGGCGAAGATCGAAACCCTCCCATAGATCATCTAAAAATAGTCGAGCCGCCGCAGGGCGCGCCCGTCCGAACCGGGCGCATAGATTGCCATCGGGTCCAAACCCGACCGTCGGCGGACTCATGAAGCCCGGCTAAATCGGCGTCGGCTCGGGCGGTACGACCGGAATATCGCGCCCCGGAAGCACGGGAATGCCCGTGTCGGGGCCGGGGTCGACCGGTTCGATGTCGGGATCCGGCGGGCGCGGCAGATCCGGATTGTCCGGCACCTCGATCTCGGGGCCGGTGGGCTTCGGCGGGTCGACATCCGGAAGGTCCGGGTTCGGCGTCGGAGACGGCTCGCCCGGCGAGATGCTGCCGGACGCTACGGCCATCGCGCTTGTCGTGCGCTGTTCCCGGATCATGGCCATCGGCGCTCCTTCACATACCTGGTCATAGCCGTAACCCGAGCGCGGCTCACAAAGTTCCCGGCCCGGCTCGACCGGGCCGCCCGGGCGTGAGTATGATGGCTGGCAACGAAACAAGAAGAGAGGGAGGCGAGATGCTCGCAGCGTTCGTCACGATCAAGGTCAAGCCCGGCAGCGAAGAAGCGTTCGAGACGGTGGCCAAGGCGCTGGTCGCTAAGGTCAATGCCGACGAGCCCGGCTGCAAGCTCTATCAATTGAGCCGCTCGGATCAGCCCGGCACCTATCATTTCATGGAACGCTATGTCGATCAGGACGCGGTCGCGGCCCACCGCGCCTCCGACCATTACAAGAGCCTCGGCCGCGAGATGGGCCAGTATCTCGAAGGCCCGCCGGAGATCGTCCGGCTGACCGAGGTCTGAGCCATGGGCGCCGCCGATCTCCTGCCCGGCTTCGTGTCGCGCGATATCGAGACGCGCGGCGCCCGCATCCATGCCGCGATCGGCGGCAGCGGCCCGCCGCTTCTGCTGCTGCACGGCCATCCGCAGACGCACCTGACCTGGCACAGGGTGGCGCCGCACCTGGCCCGGCGCTTCACCGTGGTCGCTGCCGATCTCCGGGGCTATGGCGATTCGTCCAAGCCGCCGGGCGGCGAGAACCATGTGAATTACTCGAAGCGCGCCATGGCGGCCGATCAGGTCGAGATGATGCGCACGCTCGGCTTCAGCCGTTTCGCGCTCGTCGGCCATGATCGCGGCGGCCGGGTCGCCCATCGCCTGGCGCTCGACCATGCCGACGCCGTCGCGCGTGTCGCCGTGCTCGACATCGCGCCGACGGCGACCATGTATGGCCGCACCGACCAGGAATTCGCCACCCGCTATTTCTGGTGGTTCTTCCTGATCCAGCCCTTCGATCTGCCGGAGCGCATGATCGGCGCCGATCCCGAATTCTTCCTGCGCCATCATCTGGAAACCCAAACCAAGGTGCCGGGCGTGCCGATCGAGCCGGTGTTCCAGGAATATCTGCGCTGCTACCGCGATCCGGCGACGCGCCACGCCATCTGCGAGGATTACCGCGCCGCCGCCACCATCGATCTGGAGCACGACGCGGCCGACGCCGACCGCAAGGTGACGGCGCCGCTGCTCGCCCTCTGGGGCGCCAAGGGCGTCGTCGGCAAGCTCTACGACGTGCTCGAGACCTGGCGCAAGAAGGCCGTCGATGTTCGCGGCCGCGCGCTCGATTGCGGCCATACGCTCCAGGAAGAGGTGCCGGACGCGGTGCTGGCGGAGCTGCTCGCCTTCCTGGGGTGACGATGCCGGCTAAATGTCGGTAACGGCCATTTGCTCGATCAGGAACTCGATGAACAGTCGCGCGCGGAGCGGGAGCTGCCGGCCGTAGGCGTGGACGATGTAGAGCGGCATCCTCGGCAAGGCGTGATCCGACAAAAGCGGGACCAGGCGTCCCGACGCGATGTCGTCCGCGACGGTGAAGCGGAGGAGATAGCCGATGCCGGCGCCGCTCAACGTCGCTTCGCGCACGGCACCGCCATCGTCGCAATCGAAGGGGCCTTCGGGCGTGACGACGGTCCCGTCCGCGAAGCTGAAGGGAAATGGCCGACCGTTCAGGAGATAGCGCACGCAGGCATGACGGCGCAGTTCTTCGATCGTCCGCGGGATGCCGTGCCGGGCGAGATATTCCGGTGACGCGACGATGACGATGCGCATGTCCTTCAGCTTGCGGCTGATCAGGCCGGTATCGGGCTGGTCGCGCATCCGAATGGCTAGGTCGAAGCCCTCGCGCACCAGATCGACATTGCGCTCGGCCAGGCTGAGCTCGACCTTCACCTCGGGGTGCCGGTCGACAAAGGGCTTGACCCATTTGGCGATAAGGGTTCGGCCGAGATCGAGCGATGCCGTGACGCGCAGCAGGCCCGAGGCCCTGTCCGCCTTCTGCACCAGATCCTCCGCGTCTTCGATGGCGCGGAGCAGGGGGGCGACGCACTCGTAATAGGCAGCCCCTTCGGCCGTCAGCCCGAGGGTGCGCGTGGAGCGCTGCAGCAGCCGGACGCCCAGCCGGCGTTCCAGCCGCGCCACGCTCTTCGAGAGCGCCGAAGGTGTCGAGCCGATCGATCGAGCGGCCTTGGTGAACGAGCCGGCATCCACCGTGCGCACGAACGCCACGAGGCCTCTCGTTTTTTCCAGAATCGTGGCCATTCGCGCCTTTTCGGCAAAAAAGTATGGACGGACCGCGGCCTAAAGCGCCTCGGACAAGCGGAATATATAGGTTGGGTCCTTCGGCTCACCCAATGAAAGAGCGCCCGCATGATCCGACCTTTCAGGCACCGTCGCCGGCTCGATTTGCCTTGTGCGGCCGCCGCGATCCTCGCCCTCCCCGGCATCGCGGTCCCGGCAATGGCGCAAGTGCCGTCGAAGCCGCCGGCGATCGATTTCGATCGGACGGAATTCGCCACCCGGCAATTGGCGCCGAACATCTATGTCCTGACCGGCTCGCCCGGCACCGATCCGGGCCATATCGAAGCGGCCGGCGGGCGGATCAGCCTCCTGGTGGGCAGTGATGGCGTCCTGATGGTCGATGCTTCCTACGCGCCGCTGTCGGACAAGATCGAAGCGGCCATCCGCAAGATCAGTCCGGCGCCGATCCGTTACCTCATCGATACTCATTCCCATCCGGACCATACCGGCGGCAATCCTGCCTTCGCCAAGCTGGGCGCGATCGTGCTGGCGCGCGAGGAGACGTTTCAGACGCTGAGCGAGCCGCCGAGCGCCGCCCTCGCTGCCGCGGTCGGCCGCGCTGCCTCCTTCACCGATCCGGCCCGCCTGCCGGCCATCACCTTCGGCATGGGGGGCCCGGTCAAGATCAGGTTGGATGACGAGGAGGTCGATCTCATCCCCTTGCCGGCCGGCCACACCAACGGCGACGCCGTGGTCCGGTTCGAGAAGGCCGACATCATCGCGATCGGCGATTGCTATCGCGATTACGGCTACCCCTTCGTCGATCCGAGCCACGGCGCCACTTTCCGGAGCATGCTGGAAGCGCTGGACGTGATCGAGACCCTGGCCGGGGCGAACACCAAGCTCGTTCCGGGGCATGGAGATATCGTCACCCGCGCCGAGATCGGGCCCTATCGCGCCATGATCCTCGATATCGAATCCAAGGTTCAGGCGATGATCGGCGAGGGCAAAACCCGTCCGGAAATCCTCGCCGCCAGGCTCACTCAGCCCTACGACGCCCGGGTGCGCGGCGCGCTCGATCCCTTGCCCGCGGGGTCCGGAACCAGTGCCGACCGGTTTGTTTCGACGCTCTATGCGGAGCTGAAGGGCGAGAAGCCCCAGCCCCTGGTGCCGGCGAGCGCCGAGCATTGACGCCATGCCAAGTCTCGCGACCGTCCAGATCGCGGCCCAGTTCTGAAGCCTCGGTCTCTATGCCTGCCTGGCCGGCGGCACGACCTGGCTCATGCTGAATTTCTACGTGACCCTGATCATCGTCAGCGTGCCGGTGCTGATCTGGCAGCTCCTTGCCCGGCGCGGCGAGCCTTTGGCTCCCAGCGCCCAATTCGACGGAGGCCTTCAATGAAGACCAACATCCTGAAGCGTCACGCTTTTCGGTGCCTTCTCGCCCTTCACTTCTTCGGTCTCGCCCTGACCCTTGGCACGCGGTTCGCCAATCTGGTGATCGGCCGCGAAACGAGCGGCGGCGATCTCCGGACGCTCGCCTTCGGGCGCGATCTCACAGGATCGCTGGCACAAACCCTCGTCCCGCCCGGATTTCTGCTGATGGCGGTAACGGGCATCGTGATGGTCGTGCTGCGCTACGGACGGCATCCGCCCCTTTGGGTCTGGATCAAGGTCGGCCTCAATGCCTCGGCCCTGCTCCTGGTGTCGCCCTTCGTGGCGCCGGCGCTCGCTGCCGCCCGGCAATGGGCCCACTGGTCGGTCGAGCACAATCGGCTCGCCCCGGAATTCCAGGACGCCGCCGCACAAGCGAGCTTCTATGGCAGCATCGTCTTCAGCTTGTTCCTGCTGAACATTCCCGTCGCGATCTGGAAACCGGTCTCGATCTCCTTGGCCAAGATCCCCGCGCTAAGAGCTTGGCGCGCCGAACATCAACGACAGCGCGAGCTCTGATGTCGACCATGATCAAACCGCCGCCCGTCGTGATCGCTTGGTCCATCGCCGTTTCGCTGTTGTTCGCCGGCGCCTCCGCGCTCGCCGATGACTTGATCGCCACGCACCGGATTTCGGCGGCCCTCGCCAACGAAGCGGTCGGCGCTGCGGTTTCCGCCTGTGCCGCCCAAGGCTATGCGGAGTCCGCGGCGCTGGTCGATATCGACGGGGTCACCCAGGCCGCCTTGCGCGGCGACGGTGCCGGTGTCCATACGCCGGATAGTGCGAGCGACAAGGCTTACACCAGCGTCAGCCTGAGAAGTGATACCCAGGCGCTCGTGGATAGCGTGCAGAGCCAGCTTACCCCTGCGGGACCGTTTTCCAAATTGCCGCGTCTGCTGCTGTTCGGCGGCGGGGTCGTGATCAAGCTGGGGACCGAGGCAATCGGTGCGATCGGCGCGGCCGGCGCTCCGGGAGGCAAGCTCGACGATGCCTGTGCCCGCGCAGGCCTCGACAAGATCAGGGATCGGCTGAGATAGCGCGGCTCGGAAACGAGAGTGCCCTCTATCGGGTCAAGCCCCGCGCCCGAGCCGCTTCAGGCACAGCTGCTCGACCTCGGCGAACTCGGTCTTGAGCGCGGCGAGGTGGCGGGCGATCTCCTCGGCCGGGGCGTCCTCCTTGCCGGCCATCTCCAGCATGGACGAGATCAGCGTCAGCCGCTCGAAGCCCAGCATGTCGACCGAGCCCTTGAGCGCATGGGCCTCACGCGACAGGCCCATCACGTCGCGCGTCTCGCCATGCTCGACCAGGCGGCCGACGCGGGACCGGCTGTCGCGCAGGAACACTTCGGTGATCGCCAATGCCGCTTCCTCGCCGACCTCGCTGATGAGCTTGTCGAAGGCGGGCTGGCTGCCGACCGCGAGGTCGCGCATCAGCTCGACCCCCTCATGGTCCGGCTGGTCCGACGGCATCCAGCGCGCCATGCGCTTGGCGAGGTCGGTCCAGCGGAACGGCTTGGTGACGATGTCCTGCATGCCGGCCTCGCGGCAGCGGTCATGGTCTTCCTTGAAGGCGTTGGCGGTGACGCCGATGATCGGGATCGTGCTGGCCTTGCCGCCCAGGCGCCGGATCGCCAGCGTCGCCTGCAGCCCGTCCATCTCGGGCATCTGCATGTCCATCAGCACCAGATCGTAAGGCAGGGTGCGCACGGCGTTCACCGCCTCGACCCCGTTCGAGACCAGATCGACGCGCAGCCCGTACTTGTCGAGCACGGCGGCGATGATGAGCTGGTTCGCCGGATTGTCCTCGGCGACCAGCACCCTTCCCTTGAGCGCGAAGCCCGCGACCGCCGTCTCCGCCTCGATCACCGGGTCGTCGGCGCCGGCACTCATATCCTTTTCCAGCGGCACGGTGCAGCGGAACATGCTGCCGATGCCGACCGCGCTCTCGACCTCGATCCTGCCGCCCATGCCGTCGAGCAGCCGCTTGCAGATGGCGAGGCCGAGGCCGGTGCCGCCGAAGCGGCGCGAGACCGAGCTGTCGACCTGGCTGAACTCGGCGAACAGCAGCGGCAGCGCCTCGGCCGGGATGCCGACGCCGGTATCGGTCACGATCATGACCAGCTCGGCCCGGCGCTCATCCTCGCCCCGGATCTCGATCTCGACCGCGACGCTGCCATGGTCGGTGAATTTGATCGCATTGCCGACGAGGTTGAGCAGGATCTGCCGGAGCCGGCCCGGATCGCCCATCAGATTGTGCGGCAGGGCCGGCGGCACCGTGCTGCTGAGCTCGATGCCCTTGGCGCCGGCCTTGGGGGCGGTGATCGCGACCACGCTGTCGACGATCTCGCTCATCCGCATGCGCACATGCTCGAATTCGAGCTTGCCGGCATCGATCTTCGAATAATCGAGGATGTCGTTGATGATCTGCAGCAGATGTTCGGCCGAGGCGCGCAGCGAGCTGGCATAGCGCCATTGCTCGGGCGAAAGGTTGGTGTCGAGCAGCAGGCCGGTCATGCCGATGACACCGTTGATCGGCGTGCGGATCTCGTGGCTGACGGTCGCCAGGAACTCGGCGCGGGCGCGGTTGGCACGGTCCGTCGCCTCGCGCGCGGCCCGTCTCGTCGCCTCGGTCTCGTGGCGCTCGGTCACATCCTTGAGCGTGCCGGTGACGACCGGGATGCCCTGCACCTCGTCCTGCGCCAGGAAGCCGATCAACTCGGCCCAGCGCGGGCTGCCGTCGCGGCTCGCATAGCGGAATTCCCGCTCGGCGGTCTGGATCTTGCCCTGTCGCAAATCCCGGAAGAGCTCGAGCAGGCCGCGCCGGTCTTCCGGCACGGCGCGGAGCAAGGCGCGTTCGCCCAGCGCCTCGGTCACCTCCTCGTCGGTCAGCCGGGTCCAGGCGCGGTTGAGGAAGCGCCAGCGGCCCTGGAAATCGATCTGGAAGATCACCTCGCTCAGGCTGTCGATGACCGAGCGGTAGCGGTCGCGGCTGGCGGCGACCCGCTCCTCGATCTGCCGCCGCTCCTCGGTCGCGGATTGGCTGTCGATATAGTCGAGCATCAGGCCGGTGAAACGGCGCAGCACGGCGCGGTCGTCGGCGTTGCCGGGCCGCGGTTCCGACCCATAGGCGGCGAGCGTGCCGACGATCTCTCCGTCGGGCCGGGCGAGCGGAGCCACCGCCAGGAAGCGCACGCCCTTAGCGGCCGCGACGATCGGATGGCCGGCCAGGCGCGGATCGAGCCTGGCATCCTCGAGCAGCAGGATGTCGTCGCCGCGGCCGGCGCGGTCGAGGCGCAGCAGATCCTGCACGGCACTCGCCGGCAGGCCGCCCTGCACGGCCGCCACGACCGGCCAGCCCTGCTCGACCAGCTCGACCAAGACGCCCGGTACGTTCAGCGCCTCGGCCAGCTTTTTGCCGAGGCGTTCGAAACCGCCGATCATTGCCCCATCATTCCTCTCCCGTGCTACCGGGAGGCTGGTTGCACCGCGTCCAGGACATAGCGTCGGACGGTCCCGCTGGGAAGCGGGCCGGCCCGGAACCGAAAATGCGTTATCCGCGCATTTTCAAACAGTCTCCAAGATCTCTACGCCAGTTCCTTCGATTGCATCTTACGATAGAGGGTCGAAGGATTGATGCCCAGAAGTGCGGCGGCGCGGGAGATGTTGCCGCCGCTTGCCCCGATCGCGCCGCGGATGGTCTCGGCCTCGGCGACGGCGAGCGGCTTGACCTCGCGCACGAGGCCGCTGCGCGACCCCGGCTGGGGCGGGAACTGCTCGCGCCGGCGATAGAGGGTCGACGGGCTGATCTCGAGCTTGGCCGCGGCCTGGAGCACGTTGCCGCCGGCCTGCTCCAGCGCCAGCTCGATCAGCTCCCGCTCCATGTCGTCGAGCGAATATGAGGGGGCGGGGGCCGTCTCGGCCGGGCTCACCGTGGGGCCCGGCGACACCGTCATCGGCGGCAGATGGGCGAAGGACAGCGTGCCGAGCGGCGGCGGCAGCATGTCGTGGGTCACATACGCGCCGTCGTTCAACAGCACGATCTGGCGCACGATGTTCTGGAGCTGGCGGATATTGCCGGGCCAGGGATAGTCGCTGAGGATCCGTTCGCTCTCGGGCGTGAAGGCGACGAACCGGCGGCCTTCCTCCTTGGAATAGTCGTTGAGGAAGCGGCGGGCGATGGTCAGAAGGTCGTGGTCGCGCTCGCGCAGCGGCGGCAAGGCCAGCGGCATGACATAGAGCCGGTAATAGAGATCCTCGCGGAACCGGCCGGCCTCGACCTCCTTCAGGGGATCGCGGTTGGTGGCCGAGACGAAGCGGACATCGACCTTCTGCGGGTGCGTGCCGCCGACCTTGGTGAAGGTGCCGGTCTGGATGAAGCGCAGCAGCTTCGCCTGCAGGCCGATATCCATCTCGCAGATCTCGTCGAAGAACAGCGTGCCGCCGTCGGCGCGGGAGCCCGCACCCTCGCGGTCGGTCACCGCACCGGTGAAGGCGCCTTTGACATGGCCGAAGATCTCGCTCTCGATCAGATCCTTGGGGAAGGCGGCGCAATTGAGCGCGATGAAGGGCTTGTCGCGGCGCGGGCTGCGGGCGTGGATCGCCTCGGCAGCCAGCTCCTTGCCGGTGCCGCTCTCGCCGGTGATGAAGACGGGTGCCTTCGACTGGGCGGCGATGTCGATGATGCGGTAGACGCCGCGCATGGCGAGCGAATCGCCGATGAAGCCGGAGAATTTTTCGTTCTCGCTCGGTGCCGGCATGGCGCTGACGATGCGCTTCAGGCTGTTGCGTTCGAGCGCGTGCTCGATCGTCACATGCAGCCGTTCGGGGGCGAAAGGCTTGACCAGGAAATCGGCGGCCCCTTCGCGCATCGCTTCGACCGCGACATTGATCGAGCCGTTGGCGGTGATGACGATGACCACGGTCTTCGGCCGATCGGCCGCGATGCGCTTCAGAATGTCGATGCCGGTCATGTCCGGCAATTGCAGGTCCAGCAGCACCACGGCGAAATCGATCGCGGCGAGGGCCGCGAGCGCTTCGGTGCCAGTCTCGCAATGGGTGGTCTCGTAGGGGCCGCGCCGGAGATATTCGAGATAGACGCGCGCGATGGACGCATTGTCCTCGACAAGCAGAAGTGGATGGCGAGCGGTCACGCAGAGTCTCCGGGGTCGGCAATATCGGTGGCGATGCCAGTCCCGACCTTCGGCCTGATCTGCTTAAAGGGTGGTTTATTTTGTGATGTATGCGCTTGTTTAGGATGGTGCTTTTGACTTGGGCATTTTCCTTTAATTTTATCTGTTAAGATTCTCTACCTGCGGTTCGTGCGGCCGCCCCGCCGCGGGGCGGCCGTGGACGGCTCAGTTGGTCTGAACCGCGACGCTGGTCGAGCCGCGGAAATGCCCGGTGCTATCGGTGAAGCGAACGAACAGGCGGGATGCCGCCGGTGACAGAGGGATCGGTTGAGACGCCGTGGCGAAGACCGAGAAGGTCGGCGTGGCGTTGGCGGGGACCGTGATCGGGATCGAGCTGGCCGGCGTCTGCATGCAGGCGCTGGTGGCGGTCACGGTCTGACAGATGGTGGCCGTCAACGGCAAGGCGACCCCGGCGGTATCGACGCTGACGGTCAGGTCGGAAGCCGCGCCGATATTGTCGGTGGCCATGGCGAAGGCGCCGGCGGCGCCGTGCGAGAAGGGGATGGTCAGGATGCCGTTATTCGGATTGGTCGCGACCATCGCGATCACATCGGCTGTCGGCGTGGCGCTGTAGCTCAGATCGACGGTGTTGATGCCGGGAAGGCTGGTGACGGGCGGTGCGCCGCTGCAGGTGAAGGCGAGGGGCATGGCGGGAGCATCCAGCGGAATGAAGGAATGGAATTCCAGCATGAAGGTCTGCGATCCGTTGGCAGGAATCGTCACCGCCGGGCTGAGGTCGGCGTTCGGCCGGTTGGTGCTCGGGTCGGTCGTCTGATAGTTCATGCTCAGCGGCGGCGGTGCCGAGCTTGTCAGGGCGATGCGGCAATTGTTGAGCGGGGTGGGGCCGGCATTGAGCACGATCGCGAAAACGGTTGCCAACGTGCCGTTCGTCACCGAACGGCTCCCCGGAAGGATCGCCGCGACGAGAGGTGCGATCGGCGCCGCCGTCGATGGCCCGAAGACCTGTACCCGGTTGTTGAGCGTGTCGGCAACGTAAAGCCGACCGTTCGCCTGGTCTGCATAGAGGCCGCTGGGGAAGTTGAAATGCGCGTTGTCCGTGCTCGGTGCGGCGGAGCCCAGCGTGCCGGTCTGGGCGAAGCTGCCGGCGTCGAACACGAGGATCTGGTTATTCGGCGTGTTGGTGATGAGGATGCGGTTCTTGGCGGGATCGGCCGCGATGGCGTAGTCGAACAGGCCGTTTTCGGCTTGCGTTTCGGTGATGAGCTGGCAGGCGCCGACCGTCCCGCGCAAGGCGAAGCTCTGACTATTGAGCACATAACCGCAATTCTGAAGGGCATCGAGGACCAGGAGATAGCCATGCACAGGGTCGACCGCCAGGCCGACCGGCGCGAGGAAGCCTGGAGAGACCGTGCCGCCGACACCGATGCTGCCTTGAAACGCGAAGCTGGTCGCGTCGAACATCTGAACCCGGGCGTTGCCGACATCGGCGACCAGGATGCGGTTGTGCGCCGAATCGACGGCGACACCGACGGCTGTATTGAACTGGCCATTGGCCGAGCCGGCGCTGCCGATCGTGGCGACATAGGCGAAGCTGTCGGCACTGAAGATCTGGATGCGGTTGTGCTGGAGATCGTCGATAAGGATGTGCCGATTGGTCTCGTCCACCGCCACGCCGGCGGGAAGACTGAAGGTTTCATTTTCGAAGCCCGGGATCGGAGCCGGGGCACCGATGGTCGCGACATAGGCGAAGCTCGTCGCATCGAAGATCTGGATGCGGTTGTTGACCGAGTCCGTCACGATCAAACGATTGGCGATGTGATCGACGGCAACGCCGAAAGGTTGAGAAAATCCGCTGTTGCTGGTGGTGGCCGTGCCGTTGTCGAAACCGATCGTGGCGAGGTACGAATCGGATTGGGCGTTGGCGGGGCCGGAGAAAATCGTGAGAGCGAGGAAGGCGGCGAGAAAAATCGATCGAACGAAAATGGGCATGAAACACCACCTAAGGTTCTTTACCTTTTGGTAGTAATTCAGGCTCCTTAGCGCGCGGCAAGTTAAATTTAGGAGCTCCAGAACACTGTTCCGCAGTGTTGCAAAGCCGCTTCGGCGGTGCCGCCTTCCGGCTTGACTATCCGTTAGAAATCACTTACGGTTAGTAATGGCTAACCAAAATCAACTCTTCGCCGCGCTCGCCGATCCGACCCGCCGCCAGGTCTTCGAGCGGCTCATCGCCGGCCCCGCCGCGGTCGGCGAGCTCGCCCGCGGCCTGCCGGTCAGCCGGCCGGCGGTGTCGCAGCATCTGAAGGTGCTGAAGGAGGCGGGCCTGGTCGCCGATCGGGCCCATGGCACGCGGCGCATCTATCATATCGATCCGCACGGGCTCGGCGCCTTGCGTGCCTGGCTCGACCAGTTCTGGGGAAATGCCCTTGCCGCCTTCCAGGCGGAACTCGAGAAGGAACAGGAGCCATGAACCTGATCAAGCCGGCGCCGGTCCGAAAGGTGCTGACGTTGCGGGCGAGCCCCGAGCGCGCCTTCGAGGTGTTCACGCGATCTGCCGGAGCCTGGTGGCCGAAAAGCCATACGATCGGCCAGGCACCGCTCAAGGATGTCGTACTGGAGCCGGCGGCGGGTGGGCGTTGGTACGGGCTCGGCGAGGATGGCTCGATCGATCAATGGGGCAAGGTCCTGGCCTGGGAGCCGCCGCACCGGCTGCTGCTGGCCTGGCAGATCAATGCGGAATGGCGCTTCGATCCCGAGCTCGTGACCGAGGTCGAGGTCAGGTTCGAGCCGGTCGAGGTAGGGGTGACGCGTCTCGTCTTCGAGCATCGCGACCTCGAACGGTTCGGCGAGCAGGCCGAGAAGATGCACGCGGCGTTCGATTCACCCGGCGGCTGGGCCGGCATCCTGCAGCGCTTCATCGAGCAGGCCGAAACATGAGAGCCGTTCTCGCGGGCCTCGCCCTATTGTGCGCCGCGCAGCCTGCGGCGGCGGCGGTCAAGTCGGCAGCACCCCAGGGCTTCGAGGTGGTCGAGACGGCGACCATCCGCGCCGCGCCGCACGAAGCCTATGCGGCGCTGCTTGCAATCGGCAAATGGTGGGACGGCGAGCACACCTTCTCGCACAGTGCCGCCAATCTCGAGATCGCCGCCACTGTCGGCGGCTGCTGGTGCGAACATCTCAAGGATGGCGGCATGGCGCAGCACATGACCGTCACCATGGTGATGCCGGACCGGCTCATCGAGTTCCATGGCGCGCTCGGTCCGCTCCGTTTCGAAGGCGTGGACGGGTCGATGAGCTGGGCGCTGAAGCCGGCCGAGGGCGGCGGCACGCTGGTCACTCTGAACTATGTCGTCGGCGGCTATTTCCGGGCCGGCGGCGAGCATTGGGCGCCACTCGTCGACAAGGTTCTGGGCGAGCAACTCGCGCGCTACGGCCGCCTCGTCGAGACGGGGTCGCCGTCATCTGGTTGAATCGGGTCGAGGTCGAGAGGAGCGACGTCTTATTTCGGCGCGATCGATGCTATAAATGACGCGGCGGCCGAGCACCTCCGGAGGTTGCGGCCGACGATGGAGGCGTCCGTTGTGCCAGATATGCGAGTCTGAGACCGCCGCTTCCCGCCCGCACCGGCGCAGGTTTCTCCAGCTTTTCGGCGCCGCCGCGGCTGGATACGCGATCGCGCGTCCGGTGCTGGCGGAAGGCATCAAGGCGCCGCCCAAGCCGCAGAACGCCGTGTCGCCGGATGGGGCGCTCCAACTGCTGGTCGATGGCAATGCGCGCTATGTCGAGGGCGTCTCCAGGCGGCATGATTTCAAGCATGAGCGTGAGCCGCTGAGCCAAGGGCAGAATCCCTATGCCGGCATCCTCAGCTGCGCCGATTCACGCATAGCGCCCGAATATGCCTTCGATACCGGCCGCGGCGATCTGTTCGTCTGCCGGGTCGCCGGGAATTTCGCGAATGACGATGTCGTCGCCAGTTTCGAATACGCGGTGTCGACGCTCAATACCCCGCTCATCATGGTGCTCGGGCACGGCTCGTGCGGCGCCGTCAGCGCCACGATCAAGTCGCTCAAGGAAAATGTGACCCTGCCCGGCCATCTCCCGTCGCTCGTCACCAGCATTACGCCCGCGGTGAAGGCCGGCGAGGGGATGCCCGGCGACCTGCTCGACAATGCCATTCGCCAGAATGTCGTCCTGACCGTCCAGAAGCTGAAGAACGCAGCACCCGTCATCGGCACCGCGGTGGCGCAAGGAAAGGTCCGCGTCGTCGGCGCGATCTATCGGCTGGCGGACGGGCAGGTCGAGCTCATTGCCTGATCGGTTTGACGAGAGTGTTTGTGGCGCTTGCATAGACAGGTCGAAGTCGTCGAGCATACGGCCCAATACAACCACTGCGCATATCGCTGTCCCGTCTGGCGAAATACGCCCGTCAGGCGTAAGCTTTCCAAGTAAGCCGCGTGATTTTCTGTCAGGCGCGTTCTGCGTCGATCCGTTATCCTTCGGAAGGACGAAAGATGCGACTCAAGCACAGCCTGGCCTATGGAGCCTTGCTCGGGACGGCGCTGGTGGGGGGCCGGGCTTCGGCGGCCCAGAACGACGATCTCAGCAAGCTGCTGGCGCAGCAGCAGCAGCAGATCCAGCAGCTTCAGCAGCAGCTCCAGACGCTGCAGAACGAGATCAAGGCGGAGCAGGCCCAACGCGCGGCCGCGCCGGTGCCGGCGGCGGCCCCCGCCGCCCCCGTGGCCTCGGACGCGCCCAAGGTCGTGCAGACCCCGACCAACCGCTTCTACCTCTCGACCGCCGATGGCCAG